>Ga0185342_1000499_pt1 | contig 19641 bp, 20 predicted proteins | sample ConPoolayeEmetaG_FD_128045 | JGI IMG/M metagenome (GOLD analysis project Ga0185342, IMG submission 128045) | Hot spring microbial mat communities from California, USA to study Microbial Dark Matter (Phase II) - Cone Pool mat layer E metaG... ...
TTGAGGCTTATTTTAAGCTTTTCTGCTTAGCCTTCGGCTTCGGCTTTGGCTGGAACAGCTTAGTGATTGAGGCTGGCCAATGGCCCGCCTCCCTCCGCCGCCATAAGTCTCATAAATTTATTAATTAGGGCTGGTGTTACTCGTGCTAACTGCTCTGAAAATGAATTAAAAGTTGTTCTTGAAATGACATAATTTGAGCAGATTTTCGTGTCGGAGATAAATAAAAACTCTTGACTTTAATAGATAAAAATAAACGCGAATTTTTACTTTACATTTTATTCTTCCGAAGTGCGTCAATGTCATGATAATTTTATTAGAGGGATCTGAATGAAAAGAGCACTGATATGTGGTGCCGGCGGTTTCATCGGCGGACACCTGGTGAAAAAACTCAAGCGCGAGGGCTATTGGGTGCGCGGCGTGGACATCAAGCACCACGAGTTCGCCCCTACCCAGGCAGATGAATTTCTGCTGCTGGACTTGCGTGACCCCCAAAACTGCCGTCAGGCCCTGAGCCTGCCCGACGGCGGTACTTTTGACGAGGTCTACCAATTGGCTGCCGACATGGGCGGCATGGGCTTCATCTCCGTCGCCGAGTGCGAGGTGCTGCACAACAACGCCCTGATCAACATCCATATGGCCCATACTGCAGCCGAGATGGGCGTGCCGCGCTATTTCTTCTCCTCCTCGGTGTGCGTGTACCGCGACATGGAGCCCGATGAACCGCCGCTGACCGAGGACGACGCCATCCCGGCCAACCCGGATAACGAGTACGGTTGGGAGAAGTTATACGCGGAGCGAGTGGCCATGGCCTATGGCCGCCGCTACGGGATGAAAGTCCGCATCGCCCGCTTTGAGAACTGCTATGGCCCGGAGGGGACCTGGACGGGCGGGCGGGAGAAGGCCCCGGCGGCTATATGCCGTAAGGTGGCAGAGGCGGAGGACGGCGGAACCATTGAGGTGTGGGGTGATGGGACGGCGGTCCGCAACTACACCTACATAGATGACATGGTGGAGGGCATCTATATGCTGATGCAATCTGACCTGGATGGACCGGTAAACATTGGTGGTGATGAGTACGTGACAGTAGACGAATTGGTGAGGACGGTGATAGAAGTCTCAGGCAAGCGGATCAACGTGAAGTACGTGCCAGGGCCGGTGGGTGTGCACTCCCGCAACTTCAGCAAAGCGCGCATCAAGTCGCTGGGGTGGGAGGCAAAGTACTCGCTCAGAGAAGGCATTGCGCGGACGTATTCCTGGATTGAGGCCCAGGTGCGCGCGGCGCGATCCTTCCAGCATCGCGAGGTATAAGGTGATGATCAAGGGTATCTTGGCCAGGCAGATCTTTAACAGCCATCAAGATGAAAGTGTGCCGGTCTTTATGATCCGACCTTCCAAGGGCTTAATAGCGCTGGACCTGCGCGAACTGTGGCAATACCGGGAGCTCCTCTACATTCTGATCTGGCGGGACATTAAGGTCCGCTACAAGCAAACGGCAATTGGCGCGGCCTGGGCAGTGATTCAGCCTTTCTTCGCCATGGTTGTCTTCAGCCTGTTCTTTGGCCAATTGGCAAAAATCCCTTCCGAAGGATTGCCATACCCGATCTTCGCTTATTCCGCCTTGCTTCCATGGCATTTCTTCGCCAAAGCACTCACGGAGGCCAGCACCAGTTTGGTAGCAAACGAGCGGGTGATCACCAAGGTGTATTTCCCCCGGTTATTGGTGCCAACGGCAGTGGTATTGGCCGGCCTGCTGGATTTTGGGATCGCCTTTCTGATTTTGATAGGGATGATGTTTTTCTATGGGATTATGCCCTCCTGGCCTGTTCTGACCATTCCGTTTTTCTTGCTGCTGGCTTTGATGACGGCCTTAGGGGTGAGCTTCTGGCTCTCGGCCCTGGACGTGGAGTACCGGGATGTGCGCTACACGCTCCCGTTCTTGACCCAGTTGTGGCTCTTCGCTACCCCGGTGGTGTACCCCAGCACCATAGTTCCTCAGGCCTGGCGTGCTTTATATGGGTTAAATCCGATGGTGGGAGTGATAGAGGGATTTCGCTGGGCCTTATTGGGCTCGGCACCTCCTTATTCGATAATGTTGGCAGTGTCCGGTGTGGCCGTAGCCCTGGTATTCATGAGTGGGTTGATCTACTTCCGTCGCATGGAGCGCACCCTGGCGGATCGGATATAGGGTGGGTTTGAATCAAGGGAGTGCCGATGAGCGACATCGCCATCCGTGTGGAAAACCTGAGCAAACTTTACCGTATCGGCCCGAGGGAGCGATACAGGGCTCTGCGTAATATCTTAACCGACACCATGTATGCGCCCTTTCGCCGTATCCGCTCAACATTCCAGCGTTCTAACGTTCAAACGGGCGAACGTTCTAACGATAACTACATCTGGGCCCTCAGGGATGTCTCCTTTGAGGTGCAACGCGGGGAGGTGGTGGGAATCATCGGCCGTAACGGCGCGGGGAAGACGACCCTGCTCAAGATCCTCTCCCGCATCACCGAGCCGACGGAGGGCTACGCTGAGATTCACGGGCGTGTCGGTTCGCTCCTTGAGGTAGGCACTGGTTTCCACCCTGAGCTGACTGGCCGGGAGAACATCTACCTGAACGGCGCCATCCTGGGGATGAGAAAGGCAGAGATTGATAAGAAATTCGACGAGATTGTGGCCTTTGCCGAGATTGAGAAGTTCCTGGACACGCCAGTCAAGCGCTACTCCAGCGGGATGTACGTGCGGCTGGCCTTTGCCGTGGCCGCGCACCTGGACCCGGAGATTCTGCTGGTGGACGAGGTGCTGGCGGTGGGGGATGCGGCGTTCCAGAAGAAGTGCCTGGGGAAGATGGGGGAGGTGGCCGCCTGCGGGCGGACGGTGTTGTTCGTGAGCCATAATATGGTAGCGGTACAGACGCTGTGCGGTCGGGCTTATTGGCTGGACGCTGGTCGGGTCAACGCGTGCGGCCCCGTGAACGAGGTTGTTACCAGGTACTTGCGTTCAGGCCTGGCTGAAGACAACGCCAGCGAGCGGGTCTGGCCGGATATGGCGACCGCGCCTGGCAACGAGACGGTGCGCCTGCGCCGCGTTGCTGTGATGCCGGAGGACGGCAAGCCCGGCGACGTGATTACTATGCAGACACCATTGCGCATTGAGGTGGAATACTGGAACCTGCTGCCGGCCGTTCACCTTCATGCCACGCTGCACGTCTACAACGACCAGGGGATTATCGCCTTCACCACGGGCGCTGGCGTTGAACCTGACCCTGTGCTTCATGTCCAACCGCCCGCGGGTCTGTTTCGCAGCGTGTGCCATATCCCGGGCAACCTGCTGAACAGCGGATTCCACCGGGTCACCTTGCTACTGGTCCGGGGCAAAAGGGAAGCTACCTACCGGCTGAATGATGCCATCGGGTTTGAGGTCATTGACAACAGAGAACGGAAATTCGCCTGGTATGGCCGAGAACCCGGGGTCTTACAACCCGCTTTGCGCTGGGATACCGAGTTGATACAGGCACACCAGAACTGAGATGAGCGCTGTGCCCGACGCGAGCAATCCTGTAAGTGGTTATTTGCATCCGGCTTATGCCAATGCGCTGAGTTATTACGGGCGGCCCGTGTACCTGCCCCAGTGCCGTGGATGGGTATTGGAGCGAAGGATACCGGGGTGTGATGCTGTGGATGCTATGGGTTGCTACCCTTTGTTCATGTGCCAGGACTGGTCGTCTTTGCATTTGGATCTTGAAAAGATAGATCGCCAATGGGTCACCCTGGTGCTGGTAGCAGACCCCTTTGGCGACCACAGTGCCGATTACCTGAAGACGTATTTTCCCGATGTGATGATTCCCTTCAAACAGCACTATGTTGTTGACCTGAGACAATCACCCCACGATTTTGTCGTTGACCACCACAAGCGCAATGCTCGCAAGGCGTTACAAAAGGTGACTGTTGAAGTATGCCCAGATCCATTAGCTCTATTGGATGACTGGGTAAGTCTGTATGATGTGCTGATCCGAAGGCATCATATTCGAGGGCTCACGGCTTTTTCCAGGCAGTCTTTTGCCCGGCAGATGCAAGTGCCCGGCCTGGTGGCCTTCCGGGCAAGCGTAGAGGGCGCAACTATCGGCATGCTCTTGTGGTATATCGTGAGCAATGTGGGATATTACCACCTCGGCGCATATAATGAGATCGGCTATAGTCTACGAGCATCGTTTGCTTTGTTTTGGTATGCCATTACCTATTTTGCGGAGATAGGAGTTAAATGGTTGAATCTGGGAGCAGGGGCTGGAATTCACGGAACGACGGATGACGGTTTGAGCCGATTCAAGCGAGGATGGTCAAATGGCACGCGTGTGGCTTACCTTTGTGGTCGCGTTTTGCATCGCAAAAGGTATCAGGAGATCATCTCCTGCCGAAGCGGCCTGCCTCAAGGAGTAAGTTACTTCCCTCTATATCGTTATGGAGAGTTCTGAGCAATGTCGGAAAGGAAATACCTTGAAATCGTTGCCCATTATGAAGAATGCCTGGCGCGGTATGGTGATACACATCTCGGCGTCGATTGGCCCAGGGCAGAACATGTGGATATCAGATATCGGGTGATGCTTGAGGTGATAAGGGATACCTTATCTAAAGTGAGCTTACTGGATTTTGGCTGTGGTGCCTCTCATTTGTACGAGTATATTCAGAGAAATCAATTAACATATATTGAATATACTGGCCTGGATATTTCTGAGAAGTTCATTGCGCTATGTAGAGAAAAGTTTCCTTCAGTACGATACTATTGTATGGATATCCTCACAGAAGGGGATTCCCTTCCCGATTTTGATTATGTGGTTATGAATGGCGTCTTCACCGAAAAACGCTCACTCTCCTATTCAGAGATGCTGGATTACTTTTTTCAAGTGCTCAGGAAGGTCTACGAAAAGACAAGAATCGGTCTGGCTTTCAATGTGATGTCATCCCATGTGGATTGGGAACGAGACGACCTATTTCATTTGCCACTTGACACGATGGCTGCTTTTGTGACGAAAGAGCTCAGTAGAGACTTTATAGTCAGAAACGACTATGGGCTCTATGAATACACAACCTACATATATCGGAGGCGCTAACATGGCAAGGATCGTCATCTTCGGCATTCAGGATTTCGCTTCGCTGGCCCACTTCTACCTCAGGCACGACAGCCCGCATGAGGTCGTTGCATTCTCGGTCTCGGCATCCTATATGCCCGATCAGCCCGTTTTCGAGGGACTTCCTGTTGTGCCTTTCGAGGAAGTCGAGAAAATCTATCCTCCGACGGATTACTCGTTCTTCGTCCCTATGTCTCACCGCAAGATGAACCGACTCAGAGAGATGATCTACAACCAAGCCAAAGCCAAAGGATACTCTCTCATCAGCTACATCAGCTCGCGCGCCACCGTCTTTCCTGGCGCGCAGATCGGTGAGAACTGCTTCATTCTGGAAGATAACACTATCCAGCCCTTCACCTCCATTGGCAACAATGTGGTGTTGTGGAGCGGGAACCACATCGGTCATCATGGACAAATCAAGGACCACGTCTTTTTCACTTCCCACGTAGTTCTGTCGGGACATTGCATCGTTGAGCCATATTGCTTCTTCGGCGTCAACGCCACCATTCGAGACGGTCTGCATATCGCTGAGGGCACGCTGGTCGCTATGTCAGCCTGCATTACCAAAGACACAGAGCCGTGGGGAGTTTATCAAGGGGTGCCAGCCAAGAAGGGAGAAATGCTCAGCAAGGACCTGGACTTTTGATCGCCCATACACCAGCCAGAGGATAAGCTCAATGAAATGGATTAAGAAGGGCCTGATTTTCAAACCAGACCATCACTTTCCGTGGATGGTTTCTCACGCCTCAATGCCAGTTGTAGACGCTGTTGACGAAACAACCTTGAGGATTTATTTCGCCGCGCGAGACAGCCAAGGCAGATCGCAGCCAACCTATATCGAAGTGGATGCTGATGATCCTGGCCGAGTTCTTTATATTCATGATAAACCGATCCTGCCGCTGGGCGCATTGGGCACTTTTGCCGACAATGGAATAATGCCATCATGGATTGTGGAATATCAAGGGGTGAAGTATCTGTACTACATCGGGTGGAATCCGCAAGTTACGGTTTCCTATAGACTTGCCATTGGTTTGGCCATCAGTACAGATGGTGGCAGAAGCTTTCACAAGTATTCGGAAGGGCCAATATGTGATAGAGACTTGTATGAACCATTCTTTAATACCGCTCCTTGTGTTTTGTTAGACAGAGACACATGGAGAATGTGGTATGTTTCTTGTACTGGTTGGAAAATCATCAACGATTGGCCTGAGCCTCTCTATCATGTCAAGTATGCTGAGTCAAAAGATGGAATTCATTGGTCTCGCACAGGTCAAGTTTGCATTGATTACGATGATTTTACTCAAGCTATCGGACGCCCTTGTGTATATATGGAAGATGGCATGTACAAGATGATATATTCATTTCGATCGGTGACCAATTATCGAACCAATCCTTTGCAGAGTTATCGGCTGGGCTACGCAGAATCTCAAGATGGAGTAAAGTGGACACGGATGGATGATCGGGTCGGCATTGAGAGGTCAACCGAAGGATGGGATTCAGAGATGATCGAATATTGTTATCGTTATAAGCACAAGGACAAAATTTATCTGTTTTACAACGGCAACGGCTTCGGCCGATCGGGAGTGGGCTATGCAGTCCTTGACTCAGAGCAGTGAGGCCACCTTGTCACCACAGTACAAGCGCATCCTGGCAGACCTGGCGATTTTCGGGGGAAAGCCCGCCTTTGCATCCGCGCTGCATGTGGGCCGCCCCAACATCGGCAACCGTGAGCGGTTGCTGGCGCGCATCAACGACCTGCTCGACCGCCGCTGGCTCACCAACAACGGGCCGTTCGTGCAGGAGTTCGAGCGCCGCGTCGCCGACTTCCTGGGCGTGAAGCACTGCGTCGCCATGTGCAATGCCACCATCGCGCTGGAGATCGCCACCCGCGCCCTGGGGCTACACGGCGAAGTGATCGTCCCCTCCTTCACCTTCGTTGCCACCGCCCACGCATTGCAGTGGCAGGAGATCACACCGGTCTTTTGCGACGTGGACCCGGCCACTCACAACTTGGATCCGAACAAAGTGGAAGCGCTGATCACCCCGCGCACTACGGGCATCATCGGCGTGCACGTCTGGGGCCGGCCCTGCGCGATTGAGGCGCTGGAGGAGATCGCTGAGCGCCGCGGGTTGAAGTTGATGTTCGACGCTGCCCATGCCTTCGGCAACTCGTACAAGGGGCGGATGATCGGCAACTTTGGCGCAGCCGAGGTCTTCAGTTTCCACGCTACCAAGTTCTTCAATACCTTTGAGGGTGGCGCGGTCGTTACCAACAACGACGACCTTGCAACCAAAATGCGCCTGATGAAGAACTTTGGCTTTGCCGGCTACGACACGGTGATCTATGTCGGCACCAACGGCAAGATGAGCGAGGTGTCCGCAGCAATGGGGTTGACCGGCCTGGAATCGCTGGACGAGTTCATCGCTGCCAACCGTCGCAATTACCTGGCTTACCGGGACGGGCTGCAAGGCATCCCCGGCATTCGGCTCATGGCATATGACGAGAGCGAACGCTGCAACTACCAGTACATCATCGTCGAGGTGGATGAAGCAGCAGCCGGCCTCAGCCGTGACGACCTGGTGAAGGTTCTCCACGCTGAAAACGTCCTGGCGCGCCGCTACTTCTACCCCGGCTGCCACGAGATGGAGCCGTACCACTCCTACTTCCCCCACGCCGGCTTGCTGTTACCCGAGACGAAGCGGCTGACGCAGCGGGTGATGTCGCTGCCCACGGGCACGGCGGTGGGGCCGGAGGAGATCGCAGTCGTTTGCCAGATCATCCGGCTGGCAGTGGCACACAGCGGAGAAGTGCGCCGGCGTCTGGAAGGTAGAACAGGGGACAGGCAACTATGAGCATCTTAGACGGGTCATCTGCCGAGGTCAAGGTCAGTGTGTTGATGCTCACCTACAACCACGAGCCGTTCATCGCGCAGGCGATAGAAAGCGTCCTCATGCAGAGGACCCGTTTCCCCTACGAACTGGTCATCGGCGAGGACTGCTCCACCGATGGCACGAGGGAGATTGTACGGCGGTATGCGGAGAAACATCCGGATATCATCCGTCCCCTCTTCCGGGAGCAGAACCTTGGTGGGCACCGCAACTTCGTGGATACCCTTGCCCACTGCCGGGGTGAGTATGTGGCCCTGCTGGAGGGCGACGACTACTGGACCGACCCGTACAAGTTGCAGAAGCAGGTGGAGTTTTTGGATACTCACCCCGGTTGCGCCTTATGCTTTCACAAAGTTCTGGTCGTCCACGATGACAAAAGCAGAGCACCGTATGTATTCGAACCCAAATATCTCAAACAGACCTACACGCTTAAAGATTATCTTGGTTCGGATTTCCTACAAACTGGTTCCATTATGCTTCGTAGTAGCCTGATCGGTGATTACCCTATATGGTATTACCAGCTACCGATTGGGGACTGGGGACTGGTTACGTTTCTGGCTGAGCATGGCGATCTTGGGTACATAGACGAACTTATGGGGGTTTACCGGATACATGCCGGAGGGGTGTGGTCGGCGGCCCAGAGATTTGTCCAACTTCAGCGAAAGATCCAGACATTGACGATGATCAACGTCCATCTTCGTTTCAGGTATGACGATACGATTAGAGCCAGGATGTTAAGGTACTATCGAGAGTTGGGACAGATTTCAGGCGGGGAAGAGATCACAGGGGTTGCTAAACACGATGAAGTAGACCGACCCGCTAAGATACTCCAACGGTGGGAAGCTACAGGTTTGCTTCCCAAACCTTTTAAGGGTAAACTGTTGGGGCAAGAATATGGCCGCCTGTTCTTGTATTATTATGGGATCCGTGCATTCGCGCAGGCCCGCTGTTGTTTGGCTTACATGATCCGATATGATGCCTCTTGGTTGCGCCACCGAGACGCGTGGGTCATCGGTGCGGAAGTATTCCTGGGACAGGGCCTGACAGACCGACTGCGGAGCGCCGTGCGAAAGGCGCGAATGATCAAATGCATTCTGGGAATGCGTTAGCTAAAGCGAAAGGAAATTTGCATGGATATTAATAGCGTCATTGATCGGCTGTTCAAAGATCAGCCGAAGTTCCATTACGCCAAGCCCACAGAAGATTCTGTCGCGCAGAACACGCTCCGTCGCTACGGGTTTCTGGTGGAGGAAGGCCCCGTGAGTTGGAACGTTCCCCGTAGGTTACTGGAATATATGGCTGCCACGTTTAAGGAGGGACAATTGTCTCTTGAGACGGGAGCCGGTTACACTACCGTTCTTTTCGCTGCCGCGTCGAAGCATCACTGGTGCATAACTCCGTTCGAGCGCGAAGTAGAGCTGATCAGAAGCTATTTGCAGGAACTCGGCCTCTCCGTAGCCAACGTGACGTTTCTCATCGAACCCTCGGACCTTGCGTTGCCCAAACTGGTTTTTGCCGGGCGTATTGATTATGCGTTTGTTGATGGGTGCCATGGCTATCCGTTCCCGGCACTCGACTGGCACTATATAGACCGGCACTTGAAAATCGGAGGCATTATAGGCTTCGACAACACAGAGATACGTGCAGTGGCGAACCACTGCCGGTTTCTGGAAGAGAACGGGGAGTATACCCTTGTATGTTCTTTGTCATTTCCTGGAACCATGTATGGTGCGAACTTCTATCGCAAACTCTGCGATCAAGAGAGAGAGTGGCCTTTTCAGCCCTATAATCGTTTGATAACGCCGTATCATTCGGGCTCCCGGCCAAGCCTCCGCCACAGGGTAGTGCCACTTGCCAAGAAACTTCTAAAGTTCTTAAAGTACTGATATGAGAGAGAAAGGTGCTTGTAATTTCACCCACTCCCTCCCATCCTCAGAACGCGGGAAATAGGGCAAGAGTTTATAGTCTCCTCACGAGCATCCAGACTATGGGGCACGATGTGCGCTTTTTGCATGTTGGGGCTGAAGCAGGCGGCGATCTGGAATTGATGAGGATGTGTTGGGGCGACGGGTTTCACTATGTGCCTTACTCAAAACCGCAGACTTGGGCAAGTATAGGCAAAAGGTTGCGACGGTCAATTAAAGGAACCTCACTTTCGATTGATGACTGGTACGATCCGCTCTCGATCGAGTGCTTGCCGAGTTGTCGAAGGACATTCGGTTTGATGTCGTGATAGTCGAGTATGTATTCTTTTCCAGAGCGCTCAACTGTTTCGGGTCTGGAGTTCTGAAGGTAATTGATACCATTGACGTGTTCAGTAACCGATATGAACGGATGATCCAACAGGGCCTGAAACCCAACTGGTATTCGGCTTCTCCGCAAGAGGAGGCGCGCGGGTTGGGTCGGGCTGACGTAGTGATTGCTATCAGCGTTGAGGATCAGCAAGTTTTGTCCGGACTCGTGCCTGACAAAAAAGTGGTTACGGTTGGCCATATCGTTCCCCTGCACGCACCGCTTCTCAATCACCTGTCTAAAACGGGCAAAATGCTTTTTGTCGGCTCTGCCAACCCGATGAATGTGCAAGCCGTGAGTTTCTTTATGGACAACGTGCTGCCTCTAATTAGAAATCAGTGTCCTTCGGCGCAACTGCTAGTCGCAGGTGGGGTATGCAATCTGCTGGAGGACAATGACAGTTACGTGAAGATAGGCAAGTTGGCGGATCTGCGACCGATCTACGCAGCGGTAGATGTAGTTACCCAATTTTTGCCCAAAATAGGGGCCTGATGCTCTGGTGAGCTTGCCGAAAAGGGTGACAGATGGTCTGTATGTAGATAGGGAACCCCTATCTTGCATACAGGAGGTCTGTCACCATGTCTATCCTCACTGACGATTCTCAGGAGCACCGCACCTTTACCGCCCGGGCCACTCTGGTGGCCATCGGTATCAAAGTCCGACGGCTCGGCCTTCTGCAACCCATCTTCCAGAAGGTCCGGATTGCCCAAAAGACGGTCAAATTCTCCCCGGCCGAGAAACTGGTGGATGCCCTCATCACCCTCCTCGCCGGCGCTCTCGGGCTGGTGGAGGCCAATAAGCGCGTCCGCCCGGACCGGGGACTGCAGCAGGCCTTTGGCCGTTCGGGATGCGCCGAACAATCGGTCATCCAGGACACCCTGGTGCCTGCACTGCAGAGAACGTGAAGCAGATGGAGGAGGCCCTGGCCGCCATTTACCGCCAGCATAGCCAGGGCTATCGCCATCCATACGATCGGCAGTGGCAGATTCTGGATATTGACCTCACCGGAAGGCCGTGTGGGCCAAAAGCGGCCTTTGCCACCCCCGGCTATTTCAGCCGACAACGAAATCGCCGGGGACGTCAGGTCGGATACGTTTTGGCCACTCTTTATGAGGAAGTAGTGGTGCAACAGGTCTTCTCCGGCAATGAGTCGTTGCCGAAAGCCTTGCAACCGCTGGTAGAGGCGGCCGAATCGGTCCTGGAATTGGATGACGCCAAACGGCGGCGCACCATCCTCCGGATTGATGCAGGCGGCGGAACGGTGGAGCACGTCAACTGGTTGCTGGAGCGAGGATACCAGCTGCATTGTAAGGATTACTCTGGGCATCGCGTGAAAAAGTTGGCCGCCAGCGTCCAGGGGTGGTTCACCGACCCGGAGGACCCCAACCGCCAGTTTGGGTGGGTTACTATCCCCACCGACGGGATATACGTCCGTCCGGTGCGCCGGATTGCCGTGCGGTGTCGGAAGAGGAACGGGCAGTGGGGCGTGGGGGTGATCCTCTCCACCCTGGCGCCGGAAGAGGTGTTGTCGCTGGTGGGCGAATCGCCGGAAAGGGCCGATGACCCTCAGGCCGTCCTGTGGGCCCATGTGCGCTTCTATGATCAGCGCGGTGGCGGGGTGGAGATTGAGATCAAAGAAGACAAACACGGCCTGGGGAGCCGGCGACGGAATAAGAAACGCTTTGAAGCCTAGCAGATGGTGGTATTGCTGGAGGCATTGGCCCACAACTTGCTGGTTTGGGTACGCGGCTGGCTGGCCGACACCTGCCCCCGGCTGGCCCGGTGGGGACTGCTGCGCTGGATACGGGATGCACTTCATATCAGCGGAGTAGTCGTATTTCATTCTTCCGGAATCGTCCAAATTGTGCTAAACCGGGGTGACCCGGTGGCCAGAGAGTTAGGGCCTGGCTTGGCGGCCCTACTGGCTCCGGAGGAAACGGCCATTATTTTGGGCGAAATTTGGGTAGTTATCAACCCTATGCGCTTCGGCACCGGTTTGAGCATCAAAAGTCTGGAGGCCTTGGGGCACGCCAAACCGCTGGTCACGACCTCAGTCGGTGCCAGGGGGTTGGGTGAGGGAGTCGGTCAGGCGTTTCTGGTGGCCGATACGCCAGAGGAGTTCGCCTCAGCCATCACGAGTGTGTTGTTGGACGTCAGGCGAGCAGAGATACTGTCTCAAAATGCTCATGACTTTATCGCGAGATGGAACAAGCGAAACCTGACCGCTCTGGAGGATTTGCTCAATGCTTGACTCCGGACATTTAGCTAGACCTAAAGCAACTGAGGTCGCCGTAATATATGTATCGCATTTTGCACCGAATCCCATCGGTCACGGCGGTAATCATCGCACCTACCAGATTGTGCATGACCTTAAAAGCGTATTACCAGAGCGCGTGGTTGTCGTTAGTTTGCCTGAATGGCGGCAATCTCGACCTACCGGTGCTCCAACGCCCAATCCCTTGATGCGTTTCGCCCGCAGAATGCAACGGCGGTTGGTGAGATATGCCGAAAATCCATATAAATTATTGGCACATACCCCTTATACTACAGGCATTTATAGAGACCCTGAGTTTGCGAATTATTATAAGGAACTCATTCAACAGGTTCCAAAGCCCGCGTTATGCATTATTGAACATACGGGCTTTGCCGATGTGATCAAGATCAATGCGCAATATGGTATCCCTACGGTTTGTTGCATTCAAAACCTTGAAGCCTTTGATTTGGGTGTCCTGGACCATAACAACAGGTGGGAGATCTATGCGAGAGCCGTAGATTTTGCGAACGAGTTCAGAGTGTTGGCTCAATGCGCCGAACGGCTGTTTATCTCCCGAGTGGAAGCGGGTCTGATTTCCGGCCTGGGTCTGTCATCTCACTATTATCCCTATGTCCCGGTCGGTGCGATACGCCAGCACATTGAGTGGATTCGTCGGGAAAGATCAAAAGGACAAATAGAATCTAGCCTATTTTTGATGTTGGGCAGCGCGGGGCATAGTACGACAAGAGCGTCATTTGCGTGGTTCATCCAGAATGCTCAGAAGTACGGACTGCCAAAGGGTGTGCAAGTCGTTGTATGTGGGTCTCAGACGGATAGATTGCTTCCGGCTGGTGACCAGGTGCCGGGTCTTGAGTTGAGAGGATGGCTGGAACAGGATGTCCTGGAACAGTTGCTGATACGAGCGAAAGCCGTTCTTGTTCCCCAGCGCTCTGGATTTGGTGCAATAACACGCCTGCCAGAAATGGCATGTGCGGGGGTCCCGGTCATAGCATCCAGGCACTCGGTTTATGCCATTGATCCTACGCCTGGACTTTATATTGTGGAGGATTCCTGGGATGCCTGGTATACTGCGATGGAACAAGTTGCTAAAGAGGATGTCTCCCCATCGGCTATTGACTATTCGGCGTGGGAAGAAAAACAACCGAAAACCCTGCAGATAGTAGTGGAGAGGTTATTGACAGGTTCATGCCAAAAGTAAGCATTTGCGCTTCATAGGCGTTAGATCGCGGAGGATTTCCAATGCGCTGTCCAACCCTGAGTGAACTCCCACCCCCGCCAGCGGGCAAGACCGGCTGGCCATGGACGGAGGAAAGCCCTCAACTGCCGGATACCATGCCCGATGGCCGCCCCTGGCCGCGGGTGAGCATCGTCACGCCGTCGTACAACCAGGCCCAGTTCATTGAGGAGGCCATCCGCTCCGTACTGCTGCAAGGTTATCCTGATCTGGAATATATCATCATTGACGGCGGCTCGATAGACGGCAGTGTGGATATTATCTGCAAGTATGGGCCGTGGCTGGCGTATTGGGTGAGCGAGCCAGACCGGGGGCAGGCAGATGCGATTAATAAGGGTTGGCAGAGAGCAACCGGGCAATATGTTACGTGGCTCAATTCTGACGATTTCTTGCTCCCGCTCTCACTCAAGCAAGCAGTCTCGGCCCTTACAAACGACGATGCATTTGCTCTCGTGTATGGAGATGTCCTAGTTGTGGACGCTTATTCAAAGCCCTATGCAGAACCCTACCATCGGGTGCGTGGGCAGCCGTTTAATCTGGAAGACATGATACTCCGCTGGCGGAACCCAGTGCCTCAGCAAGGATTCCTTATGCGCCGGTCGCTTCTTGACCAAGTAGGATATCTGGATGAACACTTTCACTTCACGATGGATTTTGAGTACTGGGTGCGTATTGCTTTGACCGGTGGTCGTGGCAGATATATACCGCATGTGCTGGCAGCATTTCGCAGTCATAGAGCAGCTAAAAGCAGTAGCATCCAATTGCACCGTATTAGTGACCGCTATGCAATTTATCAGAAGGTTTTCTCATGTAACACACCACCTCAAATAAAGGTAAAAGCTAAGTCATCAAAGGCAGCTTTCTATCTGGATGCAGCATATATTGCATACACAGCCGGAAAGGCAGGTAGCATGAGGCACTATGCTGTGCAGCACATTCTACAGGCGGGTTTGAAATCATCTCCTTGGGCCTGGCTGTTTTTAATCATGTCTTTTGCAGGAGATCAAGGCGTGTCTATTATGCGACGGTTTTGGCGCGCCTTGCGCTCCGCCTGGACGAAGTATGGTAATCAATCGGTCGTCTAATTCCCACCACAATTCGATGCGTATCCTCTATTCATGCCCTCTCGATCCGATCAAATGGGCCGCAGCGGGCAGTCACGTAGTCAGTATAGTCAAAGCACTTCATTCGCTTGGCCATCGCGTAACTTTACTTCATGTTGGGTCACATGTCCTACAGCTCAATGGCATTCCACAAGTAGCTGTAGGCGTGGATGGAGATAGCCTAAAGTGCAAGTTGTGGCGCGATATTGTGTTGAGCCGTGAGATATTGAGAGCGTGTCGTTCGGGTTTCTATGATGTATTATATCACCGGCTTGTTTCATCATCATTTTTACCGATGTTGTTAGCCAAGGGTTTGGGTATTCCTGCCGTTGTCGAGGTTAATAGCGACGCGCGATCTGAACTCCCTGCCTGGCAAGCAAAATGGCTGCAGCGAAGGCTCGTTAGGTTGCTTGAGTGGATCAATTACGTCTTGGCTGACCGCATCATTGCGGTGACAAAGGGAGTCGGGGACTCAATTTGCCAAATCTATGGTATCTCTTCGAGCAAAATTCGCATTGTGTCCAACGGTGCAGATTTGGACACTTTCCGACCTATGGATCGGACACACAGTTGCCGTCTGCTGAGGATAGATGAGACGAAGCGCTACATTGCATTTGCTGGGACGTTTCAGCGGTGGCAGGGTCTTGAGACCATTGCCCAGGCGGCAATCTATGTACGACAAACCCATCCCGACGCTGTCTTTTTGATTATAGGAGATGGAATTGAACGACCTGCGTTCGAGGCATTAATCAATTCCACAGGCGTATCTTTGCTCTTTCGCCTCCCCGGGTGGTGCTCCCCTGAGGAGACTGCACTTTACCTAGGAGCGAGTGATATCTGTATAGCACCCTACACACGCCAGGCAGCGCTGGGTGTCAATCTAGACGACACGCGTGGTGCACCGATGAGCAGATCTCCCTTAAAGATCTGCACGTACCTAGCATCTGGGCGACCGATCATTGCCAGTCATTTTGCAGAAGCTGGCATGTTAGTAGAGAGTATTGGTGCTGGTATAGCTGTGCCACCGGAGCGTCCTGACCTGCTTGCCCAGGCCATTAGCTACTTGTTGGAGCACCCTAATGAAGCAAAGGCTATGGGTGAGGCTGGCAGAAAGGCGGCTGAGGCGAACTACGGATGGCAGTCTGTAGCCAAGCGTATCATCGAGATATGCACTGAGATACGGGACGGTTGAGTCGATTCAGATGCCACGAGCGAATTTTCTGCTCATGGTCCTGTTAATGGGCCTGGCCGCTGTAAGCTTGCCTGTGAGTGGAGCAGCAGCAGCAAACCTCCTGTCTATTGATCTGCTTCAACGTTCTATAGCGGGTAGAAGCGTGTTGTTTTCGTCACAGCGAGTAGCTTTGAGCAGTATGCTTGCTCGTTCCGCCACATCTTCTTCTCATTGGCGTGTACTGGGGGCGGTCCAATGTGGCGATGGGGTCATTGACGCCTGTGAAGCATCATATAGATTTGCTCTAGAGAACCGTCCCAATGATGCTATGGTTCTATTTAGGCTTGCAAACCTGTTAGCTCGAACTGGGCGAGAAGGCGAAGCGAATTCTCTCTGGTTCCAAGTTGGCGCCGATCGTTATTGGAGCGCTCTGGGGATCATGCAGCCTGGTTGTTTGTGCGAGTCGCCGGATTCCCCCAGTGGGCTATGTTACCTTGCTCGTGCGGTGGCGATCGATCCGTACGATGGATTGAACAAGTATCGTCTGGGTAAGAGGCTGACAGAATGTGAACAATGGGAAGAAGCGGTTGCGGCTCTGTCCATAGCCATTGAAAGTGACTATTTGTCTTCCCTTGAATTGCACGATGCGCTTCTAAATCACGCACTATCAAGCTACAAAAGCGGTGCGGGAATCGAAGTGGCGATTGCAGACATAGAGAGAGCTATTCAACTACAGCCTGGAAATCCTTGGTCAAGGATACGGCTTTGTGACTTCTACCGTAGTGAAAGGAGATATCCTGAAGCACTCGGCGCGTGTGAGGTGGCTATAAACTTGTCCCCTGATTTGGCGTTCTCTTACTACTACCGTGGGCGTGTGTGGCACGACTTGGGAAGGCTCGCTGAAGCCAGAGCTGATTATGAAAAAGCCCTTGCCCTGAACCCCAGTTTGGAAGCAGCCCGACTTTGGCTTGAGCGCGTTCGGTAAGAATCAAGAACAGCGACCCTATATATATTATGAGGAGCGATTGCTGGCCACATAGAAGGGCCTTACCTATGAGGCTCGCTGTGATACCTGTCTTTGTTGTCGTCTCCGTTTTCGCGGGAATCTGCGTCCCGAACAATGCTACCTTGGCCATGGTTGTTACCCTTGGGCTCGCCGGAGTACTTCTGGCGGCCCGGTATCTTCCTGAATTACCCCTGGTAATCCTGGTTGCCGGCATGTCGGTCTGGGCATTAGTACCTTCTGACCTCGAGTTACTAGTTAAAAGCCGATCGATACCGCTGACGTTGTTGATAGGCATTGGATATGTGTGGCTGCATAGGGTATCACGAGGGAATCCTCCTGCCCTTCCCAGGTTGGTAAGGGAAGACATCTTACTTCTTGCGTTTACAATATGGCTTGCAATCGGTATCTTGTGGTCTAGTGTACCGGCGTACGGCCAAAGGAAATTTCTAGAGTTTGTGGCGTACACCGTGGGTGGGTACGTAATGGTCCGCTTAGGATACCATTATTTTGACGTTCGGCGGATGGCTAAGTTGCTGCTCGTTGCAGGTATAGGACATGCGCTGGTAGCTATTAACATTGCCTTCGAATCAGGGTACTGGAGTCCGGATCTCGGTGAGATATATCGAACCGCTATTCTGTATAGCAAAGGATTGAATCCCATAGCCGAGTCAGACGGACTGGTCCTAGGCCTTGTTGCAGCTGTATGGCTCTGGCTTACAGGTGGAGTTCAGAGATGGACAAAGGGTGTCCTGGCAACCGCGGCGCTCGTTCAGTTGTGGGCGCTCATGGGCTACCAACAACGGGGGGCAGCTCTTTCATTGCTAGTTGCGACGGCGTCATTGGTGACCTTTCTTCCTAGAGGAAGCGGGTGGAAAGTCGCTAGCCGGCCTAAGAGATCGCTCTTCTTTGCCTTGTGCGTGCTGGTGGTGCTAGGCTATGCGCTATATCGGCTTAACCCTTCGTTCGACCCCGGCTACATGTCTGAGGACCAGAATGTCATTGCTCGCTTCTCCTCATATCAAGCCGCATGGGCTGCATTTCTTTCGAGACCACTTGTAGGCGTGGGGACGGGGGGCATGGGCATCCCTGCAGGTGATGAATATATCGTATCGTATCCGCATAACCGCGTTCTTGAGATTATGGCCGAGAACGGGCTCATCGGAACTCTTTTGCTCATAGGGATCACCGTGAGCACACTTGGGCGTTTCGTCAACTCCCTCAGGCGTGGCGACAAGCGCACTCTGCAGGTAACGGTTTTCGCCTTATCCGGCTTGCTACAGAGATATGTTGTGGCAATGGTTAGCACCCATCTAGGTGCATGGAACGTTGGCGTATGGATTGCCATTATGGTAGGAGCGTGTGGGCGCAGGCAGGATACGGAGCGAGAGTGATCCGTTCACGCTGGTGGGAATCTCCGCCGCCTTGCCAGAAAGTGTCATATGAGGATACTCTTACTTGATCAACTAGACGCTAGTGAGTGGGATCTCTCGGTCCGCCACGCGGTGGCGCCTCATGTGCTTCAATCATGCTCCTGGGGGGAATTCAAGAGCCAAACTGGCTGGGACGCTTTCTATCTGGTCTCAAGGGATGGCCGAACTACGCATGCGCTTGCTGTTGCACTGCTTCGCCGCTTTCTTTTTTCAAGTGTGCGAGTTCTTTACGTCCCGAGGGGGCCGCTTATCTATGGCACGTCGAGACGCGAGCAGGAAGAGGAATTCCGTTCTGCCTTGCAATATATTAAACAAATTGCCCATGACTACAGAGTCGTCTGGGCTAAAGTTAGCCCAGAAATTGAGGCAGACAGGGTCTGGGCAAAATCCGCGCTGGAAGAGGAAGGTTATGTTTATTCTGCTTTTCAGGTGCAGCACCGTTGTACTTTTCGCATCGATTTAACCAGACCACTCGAAGAGAACTATAGAAGGCTAGAAAGTCGTACCAGGTATGCGATCCGGAAAGGTGAAGAAGCTGGCTTGGAGTTTCGAGAGTGCATAGATGTCGAGGATCTTCTTGCATTCCATCGACTATATGCTCAGACTCTTGCGCGGGCCGGTGTCCCCGCCAAGTCGTTTGCGGAACTCAAACGAATGGCAGAGGTTCTTCACCCTGCTGGGTGCTGCCACTTATTTGCTGTATATATAAAGAATCTAATGGTTGCTGGGGCATTCGTTCTGAGCTTTGGCGGGCGGTTATGGTATATGTATGGCGGCTCTTTGAGGAGCGAGCTGGGAGCAAATTCAGGTTCGTATTTGCACTGGAAGATCATTGAATGGGCATCTGTTAATGGTTATAGGGAGTATGACTTGCAAGGTATACCATGTGAAGTGCGGTCAGGAGATGCTCTGTTTGGAGTCTACCTATTCAAACGTGGATTTGGGGGGCGTAGGGTCGAGATGCTGGGCGAGTATGACTACTTTCCCCATGGCTTCGTCAAGGCTCTTAGCCCCACAATTTTCAAAATATATGCTACGCTCGCCAGGCTTCGTTTTCAGTGGAGGGCCCTCCTGGGCTTTCCTCACGTTGGGTTGAACCGGCTTAGAGAAAGTGGATAAGGC
>Ga0185342_1000502_pt1 | contig 19534 bp, 21 predicted proteins | sample ConPoolayeEmetaG_FD_128045 | JGI IMG/M metagenome (GOLD analysis project Ga0185342, IMG submission 128045) | Hot spring microbial mat communities from California, USA to study Microbial Dark Matter (Phase II) - Cone Pool mat layer E metaG... ...
AAGCTTGAGAATAACCTAAAGGGGGATGGCGAGATGGGGGAACATAAAGAATACATATAGTTTCCCCCAAGTCGTGGGGTATTACCCCCCGGGGCTTATTGATTTTAAAATTTTGCCTGCGAATAAAAACCATGCCCCGCATAGAGATAAAATTTAAAGACGGAATTTTTGATGCTCATGCTGAAGGCATAAGGAAAAAACTCAACTCAAAAGGGTTCAACATTCAAAAGGTAATTTTCATGCGGGTTTTCAACATAGGCGGCGAGTTGACAGAAGAAGAGTTGAAAAAACTCGGGCATGCATTTTCAGATTCAGTTGTCGAGGAATTCTCGTACAAATCCCCGTTTGCAATTTACGGATGGAGGGTAGAGGTAGGCTATCTCCCTGGTGTAACCGACAACCCAGCGAGGATTGCAAAGGGGGCTGCCCGCAGGGCGATAGGAAAAGAGATAGAGGTCTATTCCTCCCGTGTATACTCTCTGATCGGAAATATAGGGGAGAGGGAGATTAAGGAGATTGCAAAAATTCTCCACAACCCGCTTGTTGAAAGGTGCAGGCCCTCCCTTCCGCTTGAAGAAAGTTTCTCTCCTTTCCTTGCGAGAGTGGAGCTGAAGGAAAAGCCAAAACTAAGATTTATCAAACCGGATTTTAAGCTCATAAAAAAGATGAGCGAGAAGGGCGCGCTTGCGCTGAGCGACAAGGAGATATCCGCGATAGTTGAATTTTTCAGCAAGCCGGAGATAACCGCCGAGAGAAAGGAAAAAGGCCTGAAAGGAATAACGGATGTGGAGCTTGAGGCAATCGCCCAAACATGGAGCGAGCACTGCAAGCACAAAATTTTCAATGCAATAATAGAGTACGAAGACGAGAGCGGAAGAAAAGAGACGATAAATTCCCTTTTCAAAACCTACATCGTGGGTGCGACAAACTCGGTTTCATCTCCATCCGTTGTTTCTGTTTTCAAGGACAATGGAGGGGTAGTATGGTTCGACGATTCCCACTATATAGTCGCAAAGGTTGAGACGCACAACGCGCCCTCAGCCCTAGACCCGTACGGAGGCGCGCTTACAGGAATTTTAGGTGTGCAGAGGGATGTTCTTGGAACCGGCCTTGGCGCAAAGCCGTTCGCAGGTCTGGATGTTCTTTGCTTTGCCCCCTTCAACGAAAGGCCTCATCCTGGTGCAAAAAGTTCAGAGGATCTTTTTGAAGGGGTTGTTGCCGGGATAAAGGATGGAGGAAACAAAACAGGAGTCCCAACCATCAACGGATCCGTAGTTTTCGAGCCATGCTTCAACGGCAGGCCTCTTGTGTACGCAGGAACATTCGGAATCATGCCCTCAAGAATTGTTGAAAGAAAAAGCGAGAAAAAGGAAATAAAGCCGGGCTATCTGGCGGTTATGGTTGGAGGAAGGGTTGGAAAGGACGGAGTGCATGGAGCAACCGCCTCCAGCATGGCCATAAGCAAAAAAACCCCGATGGGGATGGTCCAGCTTGGAGACCCTTTCATGCAGAAAAAAGCAATCGATTTTGTTCTGGAGGCAAGGGACAGAAGGCTGTACGAAGCGATCACAGACAACGGCGCTGGCGGGCTGAGCTCGAGCATAGGAGAGCTCGGGGCAGAAGGATGCGAGATATGGCTGGATAAAGTTCCGCTAAAATATCCTGGCCTTCAGCCATGGGAGACCCTTGTTTCAGAAAGCCAGGAGAGGATGACGCTCGCTGTAAGAGAGGAGGCAGTTCCCGAGCTCAAAGAGCTTGCGAAAAAGCATGATGTTGAAATTGCCGTTGTCGGCAGGTTCACGAACACCGGAAAATTCGTTGTTAAATACCGGGAGAAGATTGTCGCGTACCTCTCTACAAGCTTTCTCCACAACCCCCCAAGGATGGTTCTAAAAGCAAAAGGAAGAAGGAGAAATTTTGAAGAAAAGCAAGTGTACATAGACGACTATTCGTGCGTTCTCCTAGACCTTCTCAAAATGCCGAACATAGCGAGTAAGGAATATGTTATAAGGCAGTACGACCATGAGGTGCAGGGAGGAAGCGTGATAAAACCTCTTGCAGGTTTTGATGGCCCGGCGGATGCAGCGGTTTTCAGGCCCCTCCTGCACAAAAAAGACGCAGTTGTCATCGGCCATGGGATATGCCCGAAATACATCCATGACGCCTACGATATGGCTGCGATGGCTTTTGACGAGGCGGTAAGGAACGTTGTTTGCGTCGGCTCATACCCCATCGCAGCGCTTGATAACTTCTGCTGGCCAAACCCGCTTGAGAATGAGGAAAAACTTGGCGCGCTTGTAAGGGCCAATAAGGCGCTCTATGATGGTGCGGTTGCATTTTCCATCCCGTTCATTTCCGGAAAGGACAGCATGAAGAATGATTTTGTGGATAAAAAAGGAGTGAAGCACTCCATCAACCCAACGCTCCTCATCACAGCGATAGGGATAATGAGCGATGCTTCAAAAGCAGTCAGCTCGGATTTCAAAGAATCCGGGGATTTGGTATATGTTGCCGGAATAACGAAAGATGAACTCGGAGGAAGCGAACTCTACAAACTCTTCGGAACAATCGGAAACAAAAACCCAAAGGTGAATTTTTCATTGAACAAAAAAGTTTATTCTGCCCTCCACAACTTAGCTGTTCGGGAGTTTGTGAGGAGCATGCATGATGTAAGCGACGGCGGTCTGGCCGTTGCCCTTGCAGAATCAGCCATAGGTGGCAGCGTAGGCATAGATGTTGATGTGAGCAGGGTTGAGAGCGAAACAGACAAATTGGAATCGCTTCTTTTCAGCGAAAGTTCCGGAAGGATTGTTTTCTCCATACATCCAGAGGATAAAGAAGAAGTTGAAAAAATTTTGGGGGGCGTCCCCTACGCGCTCATTGGAAGGGTGAGGGGGGACAGCAGGTTTGTAGTACGGGCATGGGGCAGACAGATTTTGAACGAAGATGTAGCCGAGCTTGCGAGGGCCTGGAGGGTTTTTCCATGATACTTAAAGCATTGGTTCTTTGCGGAGAGGGGATAAACACCGAATACGAGATGGCGCATGCAGTAAAAACAGTTGGAGGGATTGCAAACATCCTCCATGTAAACGCGCTCCTCAGCAATAAAAAGCTCCTTCATGACTACAACCTTCTCATATTCCCCGGCGGGTTCAGTTTCGGAGATGAACTCGGGAGCGGAAAGGTGCTGGCGGATATTTTTGCAAATGAGATGTGGAATGAACTGATGACTTTCATAAGCCAGAAAAAGCTCATTCTTGGGGTGTGCAACGGATTTCAGGTTTTGGTGAAGATGGGGCTTCTCCCAGACCTGTCCGGCCATCAAAAAACAACCCTTTCCTATAACGACAGCGGAAGGTTTGAGGACAGATGGGTTTACCTGAAAACCAACCCGCTTTCCCCATGCATTTTTACAAAAAGAATTGACTCTCTTTATCTCCCTGTTAGGCACGGGGAAGGAAAATTCATAACAGATGAGAAAACGCTCGGATACATTGCAGAAAAAAACCTTTACGCAATCCAGTACGTTGATAGGAGCGGAAACCTTGCCGGCTATCCCTACAACCCAAACGGCTCGCTGATGAATATTGCAGGCTTGTGCGATGAGAGCGGGCAGGTTTTTGGCCTCATGCCCCACCCGGAAGCTTACACCCATTTCACAAACCATCCGCGCTGGACAAGGTTGGAAGGATTGCTTAAGCCGAATGGACTGAGCATTTTTGAGAACGCAAAAAAATATGTGGAAGGAAAGCTCTGATTCCGGCTATTTTTTCTTCGTTGCTTCCTTCCATGTATAGTATGCCACCGGCTTGAATAATACATCTGCAACTATGATTCCGATCAGCGCAATCGCAATCAAGCCGACTAGAAGAAGGACTGCCACTACCACCCCCACATCATAAAGAGGAAATGCTGTTGCGCCGCCTTCTATTTGTGTAAGTGCAATCCCGCCGCCCAAAAACACGATCATTAAGCCAAAAAACACTATACTGAGCAGTATATAAAAGATTATCGCCAAGATTACTGTAATAGCCGAGACAATTATATCCATCGCAAGAACAAAACCCAAGTTTTTCATTACTGCTGAATAGGAATTCTTTATGCTATCTATAACCCCCTTCCTGCCAACAACATACTCCCAATACGAGAACTGTATGATAAAAATCCACACAAGCTCTATTACTAAGCCGATTGCAAAAAGGAACAATCCGGCAACGCCCTCAACAAACTGCCCTATGATTCTTGGCATGTTCGCTGCAATGCCCAGCACCGCCATCACAGCAACGTATATTGAGTTTCTTACCAAATCCTCTTTTATCGTTTTTATAAACTCAAATTTTTTGCCATTTGCGGCATTATCCACAACTGTGTTTGAGCTCATTGCGATACCGCCGCTCAAAAGTATCAAAATTAAGGCCAACAGAATAATAGGAATGATAACGATCAGATCTAATAGCGAGGAACTTCCGGCTACTAGTGCAACTCCTCCGATTATGATAAACAAGGTGAGCAGAAGTGCAATGCTCACAGCATAAATCTTTCCAAACCCGAACAGCAACTCCCTCCATTTTTTCAAAGTCATTCCAAACCCATTTTTTAGGGTTGAGAGAACCTTTTCAACTACTGCCATGCCACCACGCGATTTTTTCACTCTAAAAATTTATAAATATACCACTGCTATTAAGTTCGTGAAACTTACGCTCTGGTACAATAAAAGCGTCCATGAGAACGCAGGCTATTACTTTGAGCTGGCAAAGAAATACAGAAAAAAAGCCCATGCGGCAAAAGAGGCTTTGAGAGAGCTTGAGAAAAAACTTGAAGAGGCAAAAAAGAAAAAAGAAAAGGAAAAACCAGCGGTTAAACTCCTGCGCGAAAAAGAGTGGTACGAGAAATTCCATTGGTTTTTCACTTCAGAAGGAAAGCTTGCGCTTGGGGGGAGGGATGCGCAGCAAAACGATATTCTCTACTCCAGGCATATAGAACAAAACGACCTCTTCTTCCATGCAGACATACAGGGAGGGAGCGTTGTTGTTTTGAAAAACGGAAAAGAAGCCAGCGATCAGGAAAAACTAGAGGCGGCACAGTTTGCCGCGTGCTTTTCAAAGGCATGGTCCTCTGGCTTTTCCTATGTTGATGTCTACTCAGCAAAACCAGAGCAGCTTGCTAAATCTTCTCCCGGGGAATATGTTGCGAAAGGCGCCATAGTAGTCAGGGGGGAGAAGGAATGGTATAAAAGAACCCCCCTAAAGCTTAGGGTTGGTTTGGATGAGAAAGGAAGGGTTGCGGTTGTTCCGGCTTTCTCTAAGGCAAAACTAAACAATGAAATAACAATAATTCCTGGAAAAGAGGAGAAGGGGCAGATTGCAAAAAAACTCGCGAAAATTTTAAACGTCCATCCCGACGAGCTCCTTTCTGTTCTTCCCAGCGGAAAGACAAGCGTTGTGAAAGCATGAACCTCTCCTACAACCCTCAGCTCGGCAGGTATTTTACATTCGAACCCAGCAAATCCAAACCCATCTACAACTGGTTCTATTACAAAGAGGCTTTCAGCCCAGAGCTTGTTTTTTATTTTATTGAAAAATGGAAGCCAAAAAAAATCCTAGACCCGTTCTGCGGAATAGGAACAACCCTTCTTGCTTCTAAAGAAAAAAACATTCCGGCTCGGGGAATTGACGCTTCCCCGCTCGCGGTTTTTGTTAGTAAAGTAAAAACAGAGCATTATACTGAAAAGGATGCGGAAGAGGGGGAAAGAATTTTGCGCGAATTTTTTGAGGCTCGTTTTTCCCCCTCCTATGAATGGGAGTTCGAGCTTTTCTCCCCAAAAAAATTCTTCCCCCCGCGCAACTACAACGATGTTGTTTTCATCCGCGAGAAAATAGAAAAATTGGAAAACGAAAAGCTCCGGGGCCTCTTCCTTCTTGCTCTCCTCTCCATTCTTCCCCAGTGCGGGCTTTTCATAAAGGACGGCGGGGTTCTGAAATTCTCAAAGGAGAAAAGGGCGATGCCTGCGAAGGAGGCATTCAGGAGAAAGGTTAAGAGAATGCTTAAGGAAGCAAAGGAAACAAAGCCAGGAGATGTTTTTGTTGAAGAAGGGGACGCGAGGGCCATAGAGTTTGGGGATGCCCAATTCGATGGAATAATAACCTCCCCGCCGTACCTCAACAACATAGATTACACGAAGGTTTATGGGCTTGAGCTTTCCCTGCTCACGATGGACAAAAACATAACCTCTATTGCCAGGGCGAAAAGCTTCCGCTCGTTCATAACAAAGGAAACAAAAGCAAAAGAGACCCCGCCAGAGGTTGAGGAATACGCATCCCTGCCCATAGTTCCGGCGTATTTTGAGGACAGCAAAAGAGTTTTTGAAAACCTTTACCGGGTGCTTGAGAATGGAGGGAAGGTCGCCTATGTTGTAGGCAATGCCGTAATCCACGAAACGCACATTCCTGTTGATGAGATTCTCTGCCGGATTGCTGAAAAAATCGGTTTTGAGGCAGAAATACTCGTCGGGCTAGAGAGATGGGCCGATGTGAAGCCAGCAAAAATAAAAACAAGGGAAAGCGTTGTTATGCTTGAAAAAATTTAGCAAACAACTTCAGTGTTTTTGACCGCCACCTCAACAACTTTCCAATCTATTTTCTTCTCCTCATTTTTCACATCTGAAAGTTTTGCCGCTGTTGCCGGCTTCTTTTTTGTGAACGCGCAGAACTCCGGGATGCTGGAGGAAAGCTCGTAGGTCCCTATATTTTTTGCTATTTCCACTATCTCCTGCTTGTCAAAGCCGAGCAAAGGCCTGAGAATGATTTTTTCGCTCGCAGCGTCTATAACAGCAAGGTTTTTCAGCGTCTGCGAGGAAACCTGCCCTATGCTCTCCCCGGTTACTATTCCATCATACCCCTTGAACGAATTTGCAATTCTGTAAAGCACTCTCTTAAAAACAACCTGCCTGTACTTCTCTTTGCATTCTACTATCTGTTTGTTTATCTCTTTCCCATCGACAATAAAAAGCTTCGCGTTGAGGAACCATTCTCCATTAAGTTTTCTGAAAACTCTTATAACATTTTCTTTTATGCTTTCATTGAAGGAATAGAAAAGAAAATCGACCTTCACCCCTCTCTTCGCAACCATCCATGCAGAAACGGGCGAATCTATCCCTCCTGAAAAAAGCGCGAGGGCTTTCCCCTCGCTTCCGTACGGCATCCCGCCCGGCCCCCTTTTCTCATCAAACAGAATGTACGCTCCGCCTCTTCGAACCTCCACAACAATCTCTTCATCGTAGGATTTCACGCCGAGCTTCATTCCTTCCCCCTCAAGCTCGCGCGCTATTGCCTTTGCCGTTTCTATTGAAGTTCCAGGAAAGGTTTTGTCCGCCCTATTCACTTCTATTTTATACACCTTGTTTTTTTCGAGCGCATCAAAAATCCTAGCCGCGATCGTTTCCAAATTTTTTTCGCACATAATAGCTTTGCAGTAACTTGAAACCCCAAAAATTCTTCGCAGGACCTCTCCATTTTCAGAATAAACAACTATCCTCCCATCCTCCCTGCCAACCCTTGCTTTTCTTTCATAAGCATTCTTTATGTTTGAGATGAGAACATTCTCCATTCTCGCCCTTACAGGTCTGCTCTTTATGCCTAGCTCAGAATATTTTACTACAAACATCTACTCATACCTTTTGCTCCACATCTCGCCTGCGAGTTTTCCTTCATACATAAATTCCCCAAGCTTTTCCCGGGCCTTCTCCTTGCTCTCCCTGTGCCTTTCCAAAAATTCGCAGACCTTGTCTATCAATATCTGCTTAAGCTCTCCCGTAAGCATCTTTCCGCTCCTGTACTCCTCCTCTATTTTTTTCAGCTTTCCATCATCCGGCTCGAAGAATATTTTCAGCCATTGGAAGGAAACATCAACATCAGGATTGCCGCCTTTTTTTCTATGCTCCTCCACGGTCGCCTGGCCTCCGCTGAATGCGTATTTCATTATTTTATTCTTAACCTTTTTCTCGTCGTCGCTAAGCCATATCGCGCTCTCTGCCTGGCTTGAGCTCATCTTACCGGCAATTCCATGCAAAGGAGGGAAGAATTTCGAGTGGATGGCTGCGGTTTTGTAATACCCCAAACCCTCCGCAATATCCCTTTGTATTCTCCAGTACGGGTCCTGGTCTATCGCCGCAGGTATGAGGCAGATTCTCTTCTCAAACATCGTCGGGAATACCTGGTAAGCAGGGTAGAAGATCATCCCTATGTTTGTTTCGTTCGTGAAGCCAAAAACTGCCTTTGCAGTGCTGAAAGTAATTTTCTTCGCTATTTTTATTATGAGCGGGTAGGCGTTCGCTACGTACTCCGTATCCCTGAAAATAAAAGTTCTGTCCGGGTCAAAACCGACCGCCGCGATATCCAGAATATTGTCTATCGTGTATTTCTCGATCTCATTCCATTCAGCATCTTTTTTATACAGAAATTTTTCATCATCAGTAACTTCTATGTACACGTTCACTTTGAACTTCTCCTGAAGCCACTTTGTAAAAATCATAGGGATGAGATGGCCAAGATGCATCGGCCCTGATGGGCCTCTTCCGGTATAAAGAAAGAACCCCTTTCCTTCTTTATAATGCTTCAAAACTACATCCATGTCCCTGTGTGAATAAAAATAACCCCTCCTGAGCATTACATTATCCCCGGCAATTCTCACTATTTCAGCCTTCAGTTCAGGAGTCAGCGGATAGGTTCCGAATTCCTTTATCAGTTTATTGTAATCTATCTCCCCGCTTACCTCCCAAGGAGTTACTTTCATAAAATAAAATGAAAACAAAAGTTTTTATTAATGGCTGTTATCCTCTTACTGAAATGGGCTTTTCATAAAAGCTTTTCATGGCATTTATCGCCTTATTCCTGACATTTACATTCTTTATGGTTCTAAGGTTTTTTTCTACTCTATCCCAATCAATTCCCGCATCCTTCTCCTTTGCTATCCCAACAAGATTTTTCACATCTACATAATCCTTTTCCCTACCTTTCGCGAGCTTTATTGCGATCAAATCCTCCATTCTCAAAACCCTTGCCCTCAATTCAGAGAGAGCGCGCGAATGTTTTATAGTTACCTCGACAGCACTCTCGTACATCACACCTGCTCTTTCCGGAGAGATGTGCTCCAAATCGCCCAGTTTTGTGAATATATTCAGATGGATTTCAGCACTTTTGACCTCGTTTCTACCGTTTAAGTAATCCACCTTTAGAACAGGCCTTTTCGCGCCGTTCCTTGCAACAGTAATCGAGAAAACCGCATTGTTGGTTATAAAAGAAGCGCCACTGAGCTCGTTTATACTCTCTCCTATTTTTATGTTTTCTGCGCCAAGAACAACTAAATCGTAGTCGTCTGTTTTTCTCAAAAACCTACCGCTCCCCTCAACCCCAACAAGGGCGATACTATGCACCTGAACCGCGACTCCGCCAACTAAAATCGGAGTATATCCAAACCTTTCAAAAGCTTCAATAACTACCCTAAGCACATCGAAGTAGTAGTCATCCAATAGTGTATATTTTTGTTCTTTCATGATAATATAGGGCGAAGAAGTATTTTTAAACATATCGTTTTTATCCAAAAACTATAACATATCCGCCAGATAGCGTTTAAAACTTTTGTTTTCAAAAAACCTCATGGAACTATTCACCGTAAGCAGCTCTCCGAAAAAACACCTTGCCATAATCTGGCTGGTTACCGCAGCCTTGCTTATATTCTTCCTTGCGCTTTCGAGGATTTTTGATGCCCCCCTATGGCTTTATCTTCTTGTGCTGGTACTGGCGTTGGTTGCAAGCGCATTTGCAGTGGTATACGCAAAAACAATAACACTCGCGCTTAAAGAGAACGAAATTCTATTCGCAAGGGGCATCCTCACCCGGAGCACCACGACGATACGCTACAACAGAATAGACAATGTAAAGAAAATAAGGAGCATTTTTGATATGGTTCTTGGTCTGGGCACTTTGGAAATAGATACGCCTGGAAAAATAGAGCGCGAAATTTTTATAAAAAACTTGGATATAAATGACCTGCTTAAAGTTCGCGATCTCTTGTCTGAGAAGATGAAGGGAGAGTATGATTTTTACAAAACCAGAAAGGACTGAGGAGATTTTCCAGCTCGGGATCGGAAGAGAAACAGAAAAAGGGCTTGGGCTCCACAGCATAGAAGCGGCGTATCTCGTAAAAAAAGGAATAATAAAAACAAAGAAAAGTTTTGAAAAGCTTATAGCCGGCAATGAGGATGGGTACGCGGTTTACGAGGATCTGCGGAGCAAGGGATATGTTGTGAGGCTGAGCGAAGGAAGCGAATTTTTCAGGATAAACAGAAAGGGCTTCAGAAAAAATGAGGAAAGGACAACCTATATCCTTAAAGTTATAAAATCGCCGTTTTCTCTGAGCGAAAAGGAGCTTTTCGATGACCTTCAAATTTCTGTGAAGATGAGGAAGCAGCTTGTTTATGCAATTGTAGCTGGAAAGGAAATAAAATACATTACTTTTGGGAGGATGACATTTCCTTAATCATCTCTTTTAATTCGGGCGAATAAACAATTCTATACGACCCCATATCTTTTTGCTCCAGCCCACTTACTAAGGTTGCGTCCCAACCATAAAAAATGTGGCTTGTATCTGAAATCTCGGCTATAACAATATCCCACGGACTCTTTCTAAAACCTAAAAGAAAAATTGCGCTCGCCCAATCTTGCTCGAATGGGCGGGGCGGAATTCTAAAATACTTAAGATATTCCTGTGCCGGTACATAGCCTTCTTCCTCCCCTTCTCCAGCAGGATATGCCGCGTTGTTGTCATACACCTTACCATCCAAATAGACCGCCGCATGCCAACCATAACGCATTCCACCCACTAGAATGATGCTGTCTACCTCTCCGCTTTCCTTAAAATATCCGGGGAGTATCCCGAAATACAGCGGATCTAAGCCCTTATTCTTCATCAAAGTATACATCACAACAGCGTATGGAAAACATATTGAGGAACCACCTATGGCATCGCTAAATGTTATAATTTGTTTTGTGCTATAATCATCACTCTGCTTCCAAGCAGTTATCAGCTTCTTCCCAACATCCCCCCAGTTTCCACTCCCCTTGTACCCAAGCTCTACTAAAATACTATCTATAAGCGGTGAGCGGAGGATTTCAACTCCTTGTGAAGGCAGTTCTCTTCTCAATTCTGTTATGTAAAAAGTATCTGCAGAGTTTTTTGTTTTTTCAGCCTCCCCTGCGAGAGAGTCAAGCCGTTCAGAGAGTTTAGGGTCTATCCAGCTCCAATACGAAGGGTCGAGTTCCCTAACCCTTATTGTTTCTCCAGTAAGCACGTTAACAAGTACTTTGACTTCTGGTCCTTTTTTTATTGTGTCAGAAGAAGAATCTAGTTTGTTTGGTAAAAGAAACGAAAGAGAGGCCATGGTTGCGAGCATAAGTTTTTTCATATGTTAGATTATGTAGATAAATATTTAAAAACTATTGCGCAAAAAGACAGTTATGGAAGCAACATATGTGTTAAGGCCATATGAAGAAAAAGGGTCGTACAAAGAAAAGATAAAAGGCGGTGAAGCGACATTCTACCCGTGCAAGGGCCGGGTGAATGGTGCTTTCGATGTTGAGGCCGGCTATCTTCTCATCACTGGCGATAGGGAGAAACTAGAATACGAGCCGGGGTATTACAGATATATTAAAGTTAATCTAAACGGCGAGCCGTTTTTTCGTGCGCAAAAAATTTCAGATGACACAGCCACTCAGGAGATTGAAAATTTGAAAAGTTCAAGAATCGACATTATTATAACGCCCCGGTACAAAGATTTGAAGGAGGATGATTTTTGCAAGGACTTTGTGGCGAAAGGAATAAATGTTGAAAAGAAAAATATTAGTTTCAAGATCTCGGCTTCGCATATGTCCGAACTTCCGCTTTATGATTACGGTGATTTTTATTTTGCCAATGCTGCATCATTCCATGGATATAAGGTGAAAAGTCCTGGAATGGTTGTTACTATAGATGATATAGTCAATAGTAAAAAGAACTATTACTTTGTCTGCACTTCTTACGAAGATGAAAAGGGCGGAGGGAGCAGTCTTGTTGTCCGCGGTCTTTTAGAAGGCGAAAATTTAATGTTTCTCAAAATACCAGAAGAAAAAGAACGCATTTGGGAAAACATTTTCGAAATTTACACGGCCATTGATAAATACTACTCTCTCGCAGTTTTTTCCACCAATTTGCCCACAGGTGTCACCCCCTTAAGTATTTCTAACACGATGCGCAACTTTTGTGAGGACAAAATGCTTTCGAGGGAGGAAGACCCGATCATTTTCTCAACGCGGTAATGTTTTAAACTCCTCTACTCTTTAATTTTCTCAGGGCCCGTAGCTCAACTTGGACAGAGCGCTCGGCTTCGGATGCACTCTCCTAAAAGCAGGAGCGACCGAGCGGTTGGGGGTTCAAAGAACCTTTCTTCGGGTTGCCAAGAAAGGTTTCATCCAAAGAAGGTTTGAAACTCCCCTCGGGCTCGCATGCAGTCGCAGAAAGAAAGGGCAGAAAAAGACATAATAATGCTTTCGAAGCTTTTAGAGTATTTTATGAATTCTGGGCTGGACAAAAAATATCCGGATGCTTTTGAATGGGCTAAAAACTACTATGCCGATGCCGGGCACTACTACAAAAAAAAGGACTATTTCTCCTCTTTCGGATGTGCAAACTACGGATACGGAATTCTAGATTGCGTTTTGATAAACGAGAAGATAAAGGAAAAGGTTTTGAAAGAGCTAGGGCTCTAGAGCTCCCACAATTTTTTCATATAGCTCAATCCTTTTGAAGAGACATTTTCAAACAATCTTCTATCGTAATTCAAAACTTCCTTGACATTGCTTTTGTACTCCCCCCAAGTTTTCAGCGCCTCTCTCAGCTCATTGTGATTTTTTGCATATTCTTCAAGAGATGTTCTGTTCATAACAGCTTCAACCGCCTGCCTCATGGCCATTGCTCCGTAGTATGTCCCCCTCGGATGGCCGTGCACCCCACCGCCTGCTTGTATGTTTACATCCCTCCCAAAAAGCTCGATTAGCGCAGGTATTCTTGTAGGGTCTATCCCGCCGCTTGCAATGGGCAGAACCGGTTTAATATGCCTTGCCCACTCGAACTCAAGCGAACCCAAATACTCCTTTGCCTCGCCTTTTCTTTCAGCAACAATCTCCTGTATCCTTTTTACATGCAGTATTCCCCCCTCCATTTTCCCAACGCCGGTTCCTACATGGAGCTGGTCCACGCCAATAAGCCTGTAGAATTTTGCGTATATATAGAAGCTTACCCCAAAATTTCCTCTTTCATGCGCCGCATACCCAGCCCTATGCCCATGGATCGCAATCCCAGCCCGGTCCAATTCCTCCTTTATTTCCATAAGCGCAGAAAGCCCGAGTATATACACATCTAGCATTGCAATTTTCCATCCATGCTCCTTCAGATAATCCACCCGCTCAACCATCCTTGAAACTTTATCCGTTATGTTTGTTGAATACAAAACCTTTCTTCCGGTCTCCTTCTCAACCTTATCAACAACCTTCATCATCTCGTCAAACCTTTCCCTCCATCTGCAGAAATTCTGGTCGATGAGGTTCTCATCATCCTTCACCAGGTCAAGCCCGCCGGAATATGCCTGATAGGCTACATGCGCGAACTCCTTCGGGCTGAGGCCCACCTTCGGCTTCACTATCGTCCCTATATGTGGCCTTCTGCTTTTTTCAGTCCCAACCATCTCCCTTATTCCCTCTATTCCAAATTTTGGCCCGTTAAAAATTTTCTGCCATTTAACCGGAAAGGAAATATCCAATATGTACAACTCTTCAAGCTCCTTCAACCCGAATATATTGCCGAGCACAGACGCCTGGAATTGAAGCGGGTTTTTCCAGTCAAAGTGTCTGAATGGGTATGCAATCTTTATGTACCCCGCATGCTCACCTACTTTTTTTATCTCAAAAACCCTCGCCTTCAGTTTTTCAAACATGTGCTGTTTCACTGTTGAGAGCGCGGTCCATGTCCCAACAGAACTTTCAGCCGCTATCGCTTCGGCTATTTTCTCTATATTCATTTTTCCGCTTGCCCAAAGCAGAACAACAAAATCGTCTTCTTCCGGCGTGTAGTTGGGCTCCAAATAGGAATATCCTCCATATGGCATAGTACCACCAGAAAAGATGGGAGGTGCGATGTTTAAAAATTTAATGGAAAAAACACCACTCATGATTAATATCTCTCTAGTGCTACAGATATTCGCGCTAATAAATCCGTTCTCCTCATTCCCGGTGCTCATGGCGGCCTACGCCAAGAAAATGAACGTTAAGGACATCGCCATTCAATCGACCTTCATCGCATCTGTCGTTGCAATAGCCATAATTTTTGTCGGCCCTTTTCTTTTCGATATTTTCAACGTAAGCATGGATGCATTCAGGGTTGCAGGCGGAATAATCCTTCTCCTCTTAGGTATAAGCACTGCGAGGAACAGCGGAGGTGTATCTGTGCAAGCAGACACCGCAGAGGCGCTTACCTCTCTGATCGCAACCCCTCTTCTTACGGGGCCGGCGGTAATATCATTTATCACGATTAAAACATACGAACTTGGGGATGCGGTTGTTATCGCCAATACTCTTGCTGCGTTTGTACTTGTGGGTATTGTTTTCTACTTCCTTTCTTCGCTTATACCTAGAATAAATCTTCGCGTAGTTGGAATACTTTCAAGAATTTTGGGCCTATTCCTTCTTGCTGTTGCGATCGGGATGCTCGCAACAGGTATCAAAAGCATTTTTGGTATTTAGTGCCGCAGGCCGGATTTTCAAACCCTTTTCCGCTGAAACCCTTTTAGCAGCCCAAAAAGGGCTCTTTGAACCAGCAACACCTCGGTCTTCAGCCGAGTGCTCTCCCGGGTTGAGCTACTGCGGCGCAAAAGCAGATGTTTTTTATCAGCAGTCTTTTTAAAATGTTATTTTTTTCCTGCTTCTTTTAAAAATAATTTAAAAAGCGGAGCCGGGGCCTCCAGCCTGCTCTTGAACTCAGGATGGCTTTGGGTCGCGATCCCAAAACTTTCTGACCACTCAACCATTTCCACAATATCCTTGTGCCACCCAGAAACAACAAGACCGCTTTTTCTAAGCTCCTCCACAAACTCCGGATTTACTTCATACCTATGCCTGTGCCTTTCATACACAACTTCCTGCCCATACGCCTCCCATGCCTTTGTTCCTTTCTCTATTCTCATTTCATACGCCCCCAACCTCATCGTCCCGCCCATCTTTGCAATTTGCTTCTGCTCCGGCAAAATGTCTATAACAGGATGCTTTGTTTCCTTATCAAATTCTGCTGAGTTTGCGTCTTTCCATCCAACCACGTTCCTAGCCCACTCAACGACCATCAGTTGCATCCCCAAGCACAGCCCCAAATAAGGAATTTTGTTTGTTCTCGCATAGTTTATCGCAGAGATTTTTCCTTCTATCCCTCTTCTTCCAAACCCACCCGGAACGATTACTCCATCCACATCGTAAAGGTATTTCTTTGCGCCCTCCTCCTCTATGTTTGTTGATTCTACCCACTTTATTTCAGGCCTTATCCTCAGCCACGCGCCCGCATGCACAAGTGCCTCTTTAACGCTCAAATAGGCATCCTTTACATCAGTATATTTCCCAACTATGGCAATCTTTGATGTTTTTGTTGCGCTCTTTATATTTTCCACAAGTTTCTTCCACCCTTCCAAATCCCCTTCTTTTCTAAGCCCAAAATACTTTGCAATTATCTCATACACCCCCTGTTTTTCAAAAACGAGCGGAAGTTCGTACAGGGTTTCTACATAAGGGTCATCTATCACATTTTCTATTGGAACGTTGCAGTACAGGCTTATCTTTTCCTTTGCCTCCTTCTTCAGCTTCTCCTCTTCCCTTGCGATTATCATATGCGGTTGTATCCCAAGGCTCTGCAGAAGACGGGTTGCATGCTGAGTGGGTTTTGTTTTCTGCTCGCCTGGAGAAACGCTCGGCACATAAGTAAGCTGGATGAAGAAAACCTGCTCTTCTAAGCTAAGCTGCCTTATCGCCTCAAGAAAATAACCGTTCTCCAAATCCCCCACGGTTCCGCCTACCTCTATCGCAACAACATCTGCCTTGCTTTCGTCATAAACCTCCTTCACCCATTTCTTTATCTCATCTGTCAAATGCGGAACGAACTGCACATCCCTCCCCAAATAGTCGCCTCTCCTCTCCTTCTCTATGATAAGCCTGAAAAGCTTTCCGCCAGTGATGCTGCACTTTCCTTGCAGAGAAATGTTTAGAAAACGCTCATATGTTCCGAAGTCCAAATCCACTTCAGTTCCATCGTCAAGAACAAAAACCTCGCCGTGCCTAAAGGGGTTCATCGTTCCGCAGTCAACATTCAAATAGCCGTCGAATTTTATCGGAATTACAGAATACCCCCTGCTCTGGAGAAGTTTTGCTAGGCTAGAAGTAACCATTCCCTTTCCGAGGCCGGACATTATGGAGCCTGTAATTACGATGAACTTTCTTGGCATAGCAGTTTATTGGGCAAATAAAATAAAAAGGTTTCTTTTGGTATTAGAAAAATTATGCCAACAGTTTTTTGCATGCCTCAATAATCTCCCTGGCCACTTCTACTGCTTCTTTAATTTCCTCTTCTCCTATTTCTTCGCTCTCGAAGCCATAAAGGGCGTCGTGTCTTTCCTCTTTATACGCTTCCATCGCATTTATCAAGTGTAAAGGAAACTTCCCCTTTCTTGCGTATTTTTCGTTCATATATTTTATCAAACAATGATGCGATTTCTCCTGCACACCATCTCTGTAAAGTACAGCCCTCGCAGCATGAAACATCGATGCGTATGCCATCACAAGTCCGGATATCAAAGCCCGGTTTTTTAAGTTTATTTCCGCTTCTTTCAAGCAAGCCTCAGCAGATTCGAGAGATTTTTTTGATTTTATAAAATCAGGCCTTGTCTTCCTTAGCTTTCTCTCTTCAAAACATCTTTCAACCTCTTCAAGCATGTTCAACTATCGGTAGATTTCCTTTTAAAACTATGGAGTTTGTGATGACCTCTATGTAGAATGCTTTGTTTTTTTCCGCAACTTTTTTCCATTCTTCAAGAGTAAGGCATTTCAGGTTTATCTCGCGCTTTAGCATTTCCGAAATCACTAACTTGTCCGCGTTGCATCCTGATGCGATGACAAGAATATCATAATCGCTGTTTTCATCATCCTCTCCTCTTGCAGTACTCCCATAAACAAGCAGGCTTTGCAGTCCAAAGCTGTTTTTTGCTATGTACTCAATTACGCCACTCTTTTCTATTAGGTAGGTTGAGTAGGCAATTTTTAGTTTTTTAACCGTTAGGGACATGATTGGCTTTACAAAAACCCTTCCGTACGATTTCTTCCTCTCAACAAGCCCATATTCAGAAAGATGCTTAATCATTCTATAGCATGTTGAAGAGCTTGTCCCAGTTTTTCTTGCAAGTTCTCTTAAGTGAATCGCTTTATACGGATGCTCTAGAAGATACGGAAGCACTCTGTTCCATTTTTGAAATATATTTTTCATATTTAGAACATTAAAGGAAAGAGAATAAAAAGGTTTCTTTTGGTATTAGAAATAGGGCGTTGCAAATTAAACATTTTAACCGCTATTCGCTTAAATAAAAAAATAAACAAAAAAATTTTTTGCTTCGCTTCTCGGAGAAGATGAAGAGAATAGAAGAGAAAGAAAAGCGAGATGCGAGTTTTTTATTTTTATTTTTTTGTTGTTTTTGCGGCAGCGGGTTTTTCAGAGATAATTTGCAACGGGCGCATTAGAAAAATCAAGAAAATTTGAAAAATAAAAAATAAACTATGCAAACTGCCTGTTTTTTTCCCATTTATCATAAAGCGGGTCGTGCCCGTTGTTTTTAAACTTATTCTCTCTATTCTGAAGCGCTTTTTCTACACGCTTTACTCCGAACCTATTCACCAACCTTTCTATTCTTTCAAGATCCCTTACACTTCCGTTCCAATGGTTATGTATCACTGCAAACTTCCCAACTTCGTCTTTTCCCATATACCCACCTCTATTTGTTTATTTTTGTGAGGGATTTTGAAAGAAGATTTATAAATCTGTCGTTGCTTAGTTCGGCAAATGACTTACTAAACTTTATTTAAATACTTTTCCTCAATCCCATTCAATGGCAGTAAAATACGAGCCCGCAAAGGATATTCAAGAGATGCTTGATGATCTTCTAGATGCAATGGAATGGAGGCATCTCATAGCCCCGAGAATAATATGCATCCGGAGCAGGGGGTCGAAGTCCAGAGCGTATGCGAGGATATGGGCATTCCCGAAAATATGGCAGGTTGCCCTAGACCTCTCAGCCCCATTTTATGTAATAGAATTTTTGAGCGAGAATTTCGATTCTTTGAGCGAAAAAGAAAAGGTAAAAACAATTATTCACGAAATTTTGCACATCCCAAAAAGCTTCGGCGGAGGGCTTTTGAGCCATAAGCAGGGAAAAATAAACAGAAGAAGTGAAGAAGAGCTGTTTAAGGAATACAAAAAGAAAGGCGGGTTATTTGGTTAAAACCTCGCACCCATCCTTATTCACAAGAACAGTGTGCTCAAACTGAGCAACTATTCCATCCCCTGCCTCTTTGAGCACAGGATAGGTTTTCAGCATTCCTTTCTCAACCATCTCCCTTATAGTTGCATTAACAATTAATTTTGATTTGAATTCTTTGTGGAGCCATCTCTCTGCAAAAGGGAGCAGCCCATAGTTATCCAAAATATGGATGAGCACTTTCCTTCCCTGCCTCATCCTTACATTCCCAGGAGCATGCAAACTAAATATCCTCACCTCATCCGTATCATTTACATACCCCTTTCCGTTTGTTGCAAAAGGCTCTATTGCAAAAACATCCCCTTCTTTAAGTTCATATGGGTCCGGGGTTTTTACATTTGGAATCTCCACGCCGGCGTGAAGAAGCCCTTTCTCTATTTTGTGGCCAGTTAGATTTGCAATCGGCTTAAACCCATACTCCTTTATTGTGCTTTCTATAACCCCACCGATTTCCCCGACTTTCACGCCCGGTTTTATTGCTTGGATTGCTTTTTCGAGAGCTGCTCTGCTCGCTTCAAGAAGTTTTTCCTGCTTTCCGGACAAATCCACTGTCGTTGCAGAATCTCCTATGCAATCATTCACCCTTACCCCAATATCTATTTTGACTACGGCATCATCAGGGACAGTTTCTTTCTCGTCTACGCCGGGTGTGTAATGGGCGGCAGTGCTGTTTATGCCTATGTTAACCGGAAATGCGATCTTCCCGCCTTCATCAACAATCATCTTTTCAGCAGTTTCGGCTATATCAAACAGGCTTTCGCCGGCTATCACAAGCTTTTCTACTTCCTTCAGCACCTTTGCGGTTATCTTCCCTGCCTTCCTAAAATCTGAAATATCGTTATCGCTCAGCATAGGAACCACGGAGAATAATGGATAGGAAGGTTAAAA
>Ga0185342_1000503_pt1 | contig 19521 bp, 16 predicted proteins | sample ConPoolayeEmetaG_FD_128045 | JGI IMG/M metagenome (GOLD analysis project Ga0185342, IMG submission 128045) | Hot spring microbial mat communities from California, USA to study Microbial Dark Matter (Phase II) - Cone Pool mat layer E metaG... ...
CTTTCCAAATTTTCAAAGAGCATTTACCCCTGTTTTTCTATAAGAAAAACCTATTTCTTTCTTTTCATACCTCTTTCATCTATTTCTTGACACTACCCTGATTATTTTACTCTCGGAATAAAACCAAGGCTACTGCGCCAGAAACCACCTTTTTCCATATGTGCTAAAATTATCTGTCTTAACTTTGTATCTTTTGGCGCTAACTCTAATTTAGTCGGTCGTTGCCCGAAGACCCTTTCCATAGTCTGAAAGTCATTGGCTCCAGGCAAAGGTAAAAGATAAAAACGTTTCTGGAAACTAACAATGTTAGAGGAATCTGGAAGATACTGAGCCAGCTGGCTGTCCAGAAGCCAGGAAACACAGGTAAAAGCCTGAAAACAGAAATCAGGGAAATATTTGGGGAAAAAGAGGTAAGCTTGCTGGAAAGAATCATCACAAGCCTGCGGGGAAAGTGGACCATGGAAATAGCCCTGTGCAGGTATGTGTACTGCAAGAACCGGTGTTCCTTTTTGCAGAAAAAGCTGCCATTTGTTTTTCTCCAGCCTGACTTTCCTTTTCACTGCCTTACCCTTTCTGTGAACAGGGTAACCATGGATAAATTTTTCGTCTTCTTCCCGGCTGGCTACCCAGAATTTTTCTGCCTGCTTCCCATCTGCATCAAAAAACTGGCCATCTTCCCGGAAACGCATCGTTTCCTCAGCCAGGGCAAGACATCTTCCATTATCCATCCTTCTGTAGACAACAAAATCCCAGAGCCATTGACTGAGCTCAAACTGTAGCCTCCCCAATAAGAAAATTTTAGCCAGAAAATGTCTCCATAACCAGCCTATTTGTCTGAACTCCCACCGGCCAGTCTGCTCATGGGTATGCCTTATCCACAGTTCTAAATCTGTCAGCGTTTTCTGGAGGATTTGCTCCGGAATTCCAAGTCTCCGGTAAAGTGCTTTTACGTTTTCCACTCCAGTTAGAAGTACCACTGCATAAAACATTCCAGATAGTTTCCCTGAAGAAGGCGGTAGCATCGGCCAGAGATGATAGTCGGTGTCCGCACCAGGAGGATTTTGGAAAAGAAGGTAATGACAGTGCCATGCCAGTCGTTTGAGAAAAGGAGAAGAAGAAATCCATCTGGCTGTTTCCAGGCAGATTTCTGTTACCTTCTGGCTCATCCTCAAAAACAGACAGTCCTTCTCCATCCGGGATAAACTGAGGAAGGAGCCCGGGACTGAGGAAGAAAAAACCCAGTCTTTCTTCAGGAGATCAAAATCAACGTTCAGCCGGAGTTTTCTTTTGACCTGGTCAAATTCCATGTTTTAGCTACCTGAAGACTTTGCGGAAAATAAAGCTGTGATTATAATAACTCAGAAGGAGTTTTCCGGACAAGGAGGTGGCATGAAGACGGAAAAGTTTTTGTTGCCTATCATTTTTCTGATTCTGCTTGCTGGTAGTTCTTGCAGTCGTAAGGAAAAGAAGGAAACAGAAGTTACTCCTGGCAATGCCTTTGACCGGTATGCCGGGGTAATGATGAAAGCCAAAAGAAAAGCTGAATCCCTTACCGATGTTTTACCTTTGAAGCAGCTGATTGATTCCTTTAAAGCCCAGGAAGGGAGAAATCCTTCTTCTTTGCAGGAACTGGTAGAAAGGGGTTACACCAGGGAAATTCCCCAGCCACCCCCAGGGAAACAATACGTTTATGACCCTTCCACAGGTTCAGTAAAAGTTCAGTAGTTTGCCAGGGGAAAAGGTTTCCGCCAACTAACAGGAGAGAAGTTTCAAACTCTGCTCATACTTTTGTTTGATGTCTGCCAGACCCAGAACATCAAGGATTTCTCCTGTCTGTTCCACCTGGTCAGCCCATAAGATATGCCATAGCCTGGCATTTTCCGGAAGCTGGGGTAAAAGGTGAAGCAGATACTCAGCCTGGGTAGAGTACTCTTCCCTTCCCTGGCTGGAGAGTCCTGAAGTTAGCACCACAGATAAACCAAGTTTTTTCAGGATTACCGGTGCATGAGAATGGGGATAAGCGTGGTCAAAACCGCGCAGATTATCAATGGTGGCTAAATCGCTCAGGACATGTTCACATTCACCACAGCAGTGCAAGTATACTCCACCGTTGGCAGCAGCAATTTCCTTTACCAGGGGCAGTTCAAATTCCCGGTAAAGAGATGGTGAAAGAAAAGGCAGGGAATCCTGGGTGAGGGTAACACCAAAACCATCCGGAAACCAGACATGAGGCCAGGTTACCGGAACAAAACAGGAACCAAATTCCTTCCGGTATATTTTCAAAACTTCAAGGATAACATCGGTACACATCCTCAGCAGACGATGCACCAGTTCTGGACGGCTGTACATGGAAGTAAGAAGTTCCTCCACCGGCAGCAGCAGGCAGGCTATATTAACCGGTCCCTGCATATCAGGGGGAGAAACATATCCCAGCCCCTCAGTTAAATCCCGCCAGCGGCAGCAGCGGTCAAACTCTTCTTTTACCAGAGCGGTGAGAACCTGCGGCGGTTGTCGTTCAGCCACTTCTTCAATATCATTACCAGCAGGTTTTATCCACAGGTTATGGCCATCAGATTCCCTGACAACTTCACCACCAAAGACAGAAGCCAGCGTTCCCGGTCCCATATCCGGCCAGAAAACAGGCAGTCCATCTCCAGGAAATGTCAGCATTTTTTTAAAATAAGTTTCTGCCCGTTTTAGCTGTAACTGAACATCATCAAATATCTGTCGGGGCGAACAATCTCCAGGGATAAAAGTAAGGGCAGCTGCACCCGGGCAATTGCCCTGCCAGAAAGAAAGAAGTCTTTTCTTCCTTCTCTCTATTTCTTCCTGAGACTCCAGGAGAAACTTTACTATTGGTGCTGACATAAAAAATATTCTACCTTAGGGAAGGCAGAAGTAAGAAATGCGATTTCTAATGTGTGGTAATCATGGTGGACAAAGGTAAAGACCTGGTATAGAATACAACAAAATATTTTCCCTGGATAGGTTGAATAAAAAGCAACCCTATGACTTTTACAGAAAAAGTTAAAAAAAGGGCGCTACAGTTAGGAGCAGATGCGGTAGGTATTGCTCCTATAGAACGGTTTGCAGGGGCACCAGTGCAGATGGACCCCAGACAGATTATGCCGGAAGCCAAATCAGTCATTGTTATGGCTTTCCGGTTCATGAGAGGAAGTTTACGCGGGATAGAAGAAGGGACATTCTTCAGCAATTACTCGGCGATGGGCTACGGTGGCTTAACCTACCTTTACATTCCCCTGGTAGTAATCAACTTAGCCAGATTCATTGAGGATGCGGGTTATGAAGCGTTTCCGATGGGACATCAAAGTGACTGGCGGGCGATAGACAATGCTGGAGTTTTACGCCCTGGTTATAGCAGACCGGTAAGAGCGGGTAAACCAGCACCTGATGTGATGGTACATTTAAGGATTGCTGCGTTTCTGGCAGGGTTAGGGGAGATTGGTTACAGCAAAGTTTTTCTGACTCCGCAGTTTGGTCCCAGGCAGAGGCTGGGTATTGTTATCACAGAAGCTGAACTGAAACCTGACCCCATTTATAACGGCCCTAAACTTTGTAACCGGTGTCTGGCCTGCGTGAAGGAATGTCCAGCCGGCGCTATCAGTGCCACTGAAACTGTCAGGGTAACTTTAGCAGGACACCTGGTGGAATGGGGTAAGCTTGATTTGGAAGCCTGTACCTTAGGATTGCAAGGAGCACGTTATGCAGAAGAAGGAGACCCGGTCACTGATTACCTGCCACCAGTAAAAGGTAAGAAGATTGCACCGAACAGATACAGTCCCTTCTACCGTAAACCACCAAACGTTTACAAGACCGGTACTGCCATCTGTGGCGGAAAGGGGTGTCTGCGTGCCTGCCTGATTAGCCTGGAGAAAAGAAATGTCCTGCATAATAAGTTCAAGATGCCATTCCGCCGGAGAACTCCCTGGGAAATTGACTGGTCCCACCTGCCGGAGCAAGGAGAAGAGAAATGAAAAGAACAAAATTTTCTACAAGGTCATCTGCTGCCGTTTTGCTTTTGCTGATTTTCCTTTCTTCTCTTTTGGCGGCAGAAAACTGGTACAAGGGAAACCTGCATGCTCATACCTTCTGGAGTGATGGCTGGCAGTTTCCGGAAATGGTAGCTGCCTGGTATAAAGAAAAGGGTTATCACTTTCTGGCTCTAACCGATCATAATACTACAGACACAGGAGAAAAATGGGCTAATATCACCACCGCTGAAAAAAAATATGGTGTCGTGGATAGCTGTCAGAAACATTTTGGAGAAGTTAATGTGGTTATCAGGAAAGAAGAAGGAAAAATTCTGGCTAAACTGAAAACTTTTGAAGAAGTAAAAAAAATGGTAGAACAGCCCGGTCGTTTCATTCTTCTTCAGGGAGAAGAACTCACTGCCAGATACCTTAACATGCCGGTTCATATCAATATCATCAATATCAGCCAGACAGTGAAACCTGCCACCGGACCTGATACTGCTGGCACCCTTAAGGAAAACATCCGGGTGTCTTTGGAGGCTGCTGGAAAAACTGGCCTTGTTTTCCTCAACCATCCTAACTTCCATTATGCGCTTACAGCAGAAGACCTGGCGGAAACTGATGGTTGTTTCTTTGAGCTTTTTAACGCTCACCCTGCTTCTAACAACCCGGGAGATGCCAGACACCCGGGAACAGAAAGAATGTGGGACATTGCCAATGCTTTACGGTTAGGTAGACTGGGCAGACCCGTTCTTTACGGGTTAGCCACTGACGATGCACATTATTACGACGAGTTTTCCCCTGCCCTGGCTAACCCTGGCCGGGCTTTCGTTATGGTTAGAGCCAGAGAGTTAACAGTATCAGCTATCATGGAATCGTTACAGCGAGGTGATTTCTACTCCTCTACAGGAGTAATGCTGAAAGAAATAACCTTGGAACCTGAAAAAAAGAAACTGACGGTGGAAGTGGATGGAGAAAAAGATACGGAATACACGATAGCTTTTGTGGGAACAACAATGGATACGTCTGTGCAGGCAGAAACAGTTATTCCGGCGGAAAAAGTTCCGGAAGAAGAAATTCACAGGAAAGCTCCTGCTCGCTTCACCGGTATCTACAGCCAGCAGATAGGCAAAGTTCTGTTTTCTGTCAAAGGTACCAGAGCCAGTTATACCTTTACCGGTAAAGAATTATATGTCCGGGCAGTTATTACTTCCAGCAGATTTGTCAGCTGGTTACCACCCCAGGCAGGTGTTTACCAGAAAGCCTGGACACAACCAGTAGTCCCGCAGAGATAATAAAATGGAATGGAGAATTGGTAGCAGTAGCCGGATAATCAATCCGGAACCAGGCGCAAACTTAATGGGACAGTTATTCAACCGGGTGAGCAGGAAGGTAAGGGATAACCTGGAAGCCAACGTGCTTTATCTTTCTGATGGTAAAACTTCCGTGTTTTTCATTTCCTGCGACCTGGCTCTTCTGGAGAATGATTTTATTACTGAAGTTTCTGCGGAGATAGAAAAAGTTACTTCTGTTCCAGCAGATGCTATCATTATTGGTTGCACTCATACCCATGCCGGTCCCTATACCACTGCACTTTTGCCTGATGTCCCCGGAGATGATGCCTACCTGCAAAAACTGAAAACAAACCTGGTGGAAGCCTGCCAGGAAGCACTCCAGAAGTCTGCACCAGGTATACTTTCTGCCGCGGCAGGAAAGGCACAAATTGGTTACAACCGGCGTCTCTGCTGGGCAGACGGGACACACTCCATGTATGGAGACAGCCGCCGGCCAGATTTCACAGGACTGGAAGGTCCTGATGACAGCCAGCAGATTGTGCTGGCTGCTTATGATAAGGAGGGGAAATGTCAGGCTATTATGCATAATAATTCCTGTCACGCCACTTCAGTGGAAAGCGCTGATTTTGTTTCCGCGGATTTTCCTGGTGCTGCCAGATATTACCTGCGTCAGGCTCTTGGCCGGGATATCCCGGTTCTTTATCTGCAGGGTGCCAGCGGTGATACCTCTCCCTGGGATATGCTTCATCCAGAGAAAAGGGTCCCGGGCAGCCAGAGATGTCAGGAAATCGGTTTACTTCTGGCTGGTACAACTTTACATCTGCTGAAAACGGCACAGCAGTTTTCTGAAGGTTTTCTCTCCTGTCTGAAGGAAGAGTTGAAGGTGAAGATAAGGCTACCGACCGCACAGGAACTGGAGAAAGCCAGGGAAACAGTAAAGCAGGGAGAAAAACAAGCTGGTCGCTGGAACTATGTTCTTGCCTGGTCTGTTCTTGCCCTTTATGAGAAGTTTCACCAGAACCCGGAAGAAGTTTTACCTGTCCATGCAATCAGAATTGGTCCAGTTGCTGTGGTGACCAATCCCTGTGAACTTTTCTGTCATTTTGGGCTGGAGATAAAAAGAAGAAGTCCGGCGCAACTGACCATGGTTGCCCAGCTGGTCAATGGTTTCTCCGGATACTGTCCTACTATTCCCGGAATTATAGGTGGCGGTTACTCAGGCATGACAATTCTCTGGACAAGACTGGAACCTTATGCGGGATATATGCTGGTGGAGACTTCAGCCCGATTACTGCATCAACTCTGGAAAAAATAGCCAGAAGATTTAACGATGGCAGAAAGAAAGGTCAACTTTATTTTTATTCAGTGTGATAGCCTGGATGGTCGTATTCTCACACATCCTTTGATGTCAAAGGTAACCGTCCATCTTCAGAAACTCGCAGAAAAAGGTGTTCTTTTCCAGAATGCCTACGCCACAAGTTTCATGTGTGTCCCTTCCCGGGCAAGTATGTGGAGCGGCTTATACGTGCATCACTGCCAGTCCTGGAATAACTACAAGGGGCTGGAACCGGAGACACCTACCTTCTTAACTCCGTTTGCTTCTTCTAACTATCAGACTGTTACTTTTGGCAAAACCGACTATCTTTCCGGACGTCACTCCCTGAGAGCCAGAGTCTCTGCCTGGACGCGTTCAGCCAGTATTCGCAGACCAAATTACCGCATGCTTTTCCCGCAGATTCTGTTAACAGAAAATCCCCGGGTACATCCAGGGGACTGGGAAAATATGGAAAAAGCTCTTGCCTGGCTGAGCAAAGAAAATCTTGATTCTCCCTTTTTTCTTTACTTAGGATTGAACCTGCCACATCCGCCGTTTGTTACCTCAACTTATTACCAGAAGAAAGTTCCGCAAGAAGAGATAGGTGTTCCTCCTTTTGATACTGCTGACCATCCTGTCTTAAAATACCAGAAAATCTGTAAAAACTGGCAGTACGGTTTTTCTCCGGAAGTGGTGAAACTGGTACAAAGTGTTTATCTGGGAATGGTGGCAGAAGTTGATGCTATAATCGGATTTTTCCTTCAGACTCTAAAAAAACTATCACTTCTGGACAGAACTTTTCTGGTCTTTACTTCTGACCATGGGGAACTGGCTCTGGAACACCAGCAGTACTATAAGATGTCACCCCATGAAGGTTCCAGCCGTGTACCTCTTATTTTTTCAGGACCAGGCATACCGGAAGGGAAGGTTATCTGCCAGCCAATTTCTCTCATTGATATCTTCCCTACTTTGCTGGAGCTGGCTGGTTTACCTGCAGTTACTGACCTTGACGGTCATTCCCTTGTTCCATTTTTTCTGGACGGCCAGCAAGAAGAAAGACCTGTCCTGGCAGAATTTCATGATTCTTCTGTTTGCACCGGCTGTTTTATGCTGAGAAAAGGGGACTACAAGTATATTGTCTATCCTGGTTATCCCTGCCAGTTATTCAACTTAAGACAGGACCCTGGTGAACTCCGTAATCTTGCTGGCGAAAAGTCAGAAATTGTGAAAGAGATGGACGCAGATTTACGCTCTTTAGTTGATTATGAGAAAGTAGATTGCCAGGCGAAGGACTATGACCGGGAAAGTTTCTCTGCCTGGAGAAAAGAACAGCTGACAGCAGGAACCTACTTTCAAAATATGGCACGTATCTTCAGCGGCTGGGATTACCTGAAGGGGGAAGATATTCTGCCGTGGACAGAAGAGGATGAAGAAAGAATAAAATCCTGGTTGAAAGGAAAATTAGATTATGGAACCCCTCAGAGTGGAAAGCAGGGTAGTTAAAGAAGCTTTAGTTTTTGAGATTCCTTCATCCCTTCTGAGTTTTGTCCCGGAAACTGTCTGGTGTCCCAGTCCCTCCAGAGAGCATAGAACCAGTCCCTATCCGGTACCTAAATCCATTCGTATGGGTGTCCAGGATAGCCAGGAGTGCGGTGCCAAGTTTACCCCTCCACCCCTGGCAGTTGTAGTTTCCGGAAAAGGGAAAAGGTGTCTGGTTATCGTTTCTGCTTCCAGAAACTGTCACCGCTGGAACTTCTGCGAATTTAAAGTTGCAGGAACAAAAGTGGAAGTGAAAGTTGATTTAGAAGGTCATACCCTACCGGAAAAAGTGAAACCTTTTGTCTCCGTTCATATTTTTCCTTCCCGGGGTGAAGAGAATGAACTGTCACTTCTTTCCCGGGCCTGTTTGTACCTTTACCCGGAAGTACTCCAGAAAAAGAAGACTCATTTTTCCTGGTGGCATAAACCAATCTACTGCGGCTGGGGTGATCAGGTGGCACTTTCCATGTACCTGGAAGGGCCGGGTCCAGAAGCCAGGGCATTAGCCTATTGTACTCAGGGACTTTACCAGCGCTGGCTGGAAAGACTCCAGAAGGCAGGCGTCCCTGTAGGTATTGTCACGATTGATGCTGGCTGGTCTCCTGCCGGTACTTTAGAACCGTTCAAAAACCACTGGCCGGATTTACGTGGTTTTGTGGAAAAACAGCACCAGCAGGGTCGTCATGTCTTACTCTGGTTCGGTTTATGGTTTCATGAAGGATTACCGGATAAATGGTGTCTGCAGGCAGGAAAAAAACTGACTGTCGATTCCACCCATCCCGGATATATCAAATATCTCCGCAGACAGATTAGACGTCTCCTTTCTCCTGAGAAAAACTGCTTTAACGCTGACGGATTCAAAATTGATATGCTCCAGTTTACACCTACAGAACGGCAAAGCCGCGGAGGGGAACAGTTTGGCCGTACTTTTTCTTCCGGTCCTCATGCAAGGATTAAACCTTTCCAGTCTCTCTGGGGGCTGGAATTACTCTATCGCTTGCAGAAAGAAATCTATCAAACAGCCAAACAAATCAAACCGGATGCTTTGATTACCAGCAGCACAGTTCATCCTTATTTCCATGATACCTTTGATATGGTCAGGCTTCATGATACCGGGATAATAACCAGCGATGTTTTTGCTGCTATGAAAGTCAGGGCAGACCTTGCCAGGGCTGTTTTACCTTATCATCTGATTGATGCTGATGACTGGGTTCATTCTGATTACCACCAGTGGCTGAATTATACGAAAAGCAGCTGGCAACTTGGTACTCCCTGCCTTTTCTATGCAGAAAGATTTGTTGCCTCCTGGGAGAAAGAACCTTTAACCAGAGAAATTCCCCTGAAGGATCTTGCCAGCATTTCCTCTTGCTGGAAAAAGTTTCTCCAGCAAGGAGAAAAAAGATGAAGCCGAATATTCTTCTCATTACTGCTGACCAGATGCGCTGGGATTGCCTGGGTTGTACCGGGAATCCAGTTATTCGTACACCTTTTCTGGACAGCCTGGCGAGAAAGGGAATTATGTTTACCAATGCTTTCTCTCCCAACCCTATCTGTGTACCTGCCAGAGCCACCATCATGACAGGAAACTATCCTGCAGTCTGTACCGGGGAGAGAACAAATTCTGGTTCTATCAAGCCCCATCAGCCTCTTCTGACTGAAATTCTGAAAAAGGCAGGCTATGAGACCTATGCCACAGGAAAACTCCATTTCTTACCTTATTCACCACCGGATAAACCAAGACTGGTTCACGGGTTCCAGCACGTAGATTTACACGAAAGTGGAAGGATTCTGGCCTGTTACGACCCGGAAGGCAAAAAAAGAGGTCTGGAAGACTATTTTGACTATTTAGCGGAAACTGGCTGGTCAGGTTACAGTCGTGCTCATGGAGCAGGCAACAATGATGTCCGCCCCTGTCCCAGTCCTTTACCAGCAGAACATTACGTTGATGCCTGGGTTGCTCGCTGTGCTATGAGAAGGATAGAAGAACATCAGAAGCAGTTTCCTGACAGACCCTTCTTTCTCTGGATGAGTTCACCAAAACCACATCCGCCTTATGACCCGCCACGTCCTTACGACAGCCTTTACGACCCCAGGAGCCTGCCACCACCTTCTGGTTCACCGGAACTTTTAAAAGACCGTTATATCTTGATAGATGCTATTCGTTACACCCATGCCTTAACTTCTCTCAGTCCTCAAGCCTGGCAGGTCATCAGAAGTTACTATTATGGATGTATAAGTTTTCTTGATGCCATGGTCGGCCGGCTCCTGAAGTATCTTGAGAAATCCGGCATTTTGAAAGATACCTTTATTCTTTTTACAGCAGACCATGGTGATTTACTGGGTGACTTTGGTTCTGCCTTTAAAGCTAATCATCTTAATGGTTCTGTGCGCATCCCTTTTCTTGTTTGTGGCCCGGGAGTACCTGAAGGCAGGATTAGCCCTGCCCTTGTGGGGCTACAGGATATCCTGCCCACCCTGGCAGCTCTGGCTGAAAGTAACATTGGCCAGAAAGTCCACGGCAGTAATCTCTGGCCGGTTTTTCAAAACCCGGAAATAAAATTAAGAGAGGTTTTCTACTCTTCCACAGCCAGCCGTTTTGGTTTCAGTGCCATGGTTACTGATGGGATATGGAAATATATTTACTCAGAACCTAACGGTACGGAAGAACTTTACCACCAGCCTGAGGACATAAAGGAAGTAGATAATCTGGCTGGAAAGGCTAAGTTTGCTGCACAGTTAAAATACTGGCGAGAGAAATTAAAAGAATATGCCAGAGAATTTTCTGATGATGATATTTTTGACGGTAACCAGTTAAGAAAAAAAGAAATCAGCCGGGAAGAAATAAGGCGACTTCCTGTTAGCGGAATGGGCTGGCGCTGGTATTGAAAGGAAAGGAATTGCCGGAAAAACAAATTATTCGGGATTTGTTACAGGGAGTCCTGCCAGAAAACATGCAGCGTTTTACTGAGAAACAACTGAACTATTATGCTACACTGGGCAAGGAAAGATACCTTCGGGCGAAGTGTCTGGCTGGAGCCTTTTCAGGTTTGCGCACCACAGCAAAAGAGATAGAGATAAAACTGGGGATAAAGGGTAGAGCCAGAAACAGGCTCGGGTTAGATTTAGAAGTGGATGGAGACATTGTCCAATCTTTCCGCCTTGATTTGCAAGAAGAAAAAGAAGTAAAGGTTAACTTCCAGTTAGATTTTAGAGAAAAATTCCACCAGGTGAAACTTTACCTGCCAGTCTCTGTGGAAGTGGAAATTCTTGACTTCAAGCCAGCCGGGGAGCCTTTACCCAGACCTGCAAGAAAACTTCTCTGTCTTGGAGATTCCATCACGCAGGGAATGGAGGCAACTTCTCCCTGCTGCAGTTACCCTGTTGTTCTTGCCAGAATGCTGGAAATGGATTTGCTGAACCAGGGAGTAGGCGGACAGACTTTTGATGCCCAAACACTTGATGACCGGTTACCTTTCTCTCCGGAAATTATTACTGTCGCTTATGGTTTCAATGACTGGAACCAGGACCTCACCAGAGAACAAATCAGGGAAAGTTCTTTTTCTTACCTGAAGAAATTACGGCAGTTTTTCCCGGAGTCTTTGATTGTGGTGCTTACACCCCTCTGGGCACAGGGAGAAAATAAGGTGAAAGCAGCCGGCACCCTTCAGGATGTCCGCAACCTTATTGCGGAAAGTGCGATGGCTGCTGGATGTCTCTGTTTGCCCGGGGTTAATCTGGTACCCAATCATCCTTTTTATTTCTCAGATGGTGTTCATCCTGATGAAACCGGGCACATGATTTTTGGCCTCAACCTTTTTCGCCATCTCAGCCAGTACAGGAGGTGAGAAATGTCTGGTAAGAGAAGTTTTATCATAGACGCAGATTTTCCTGGCGGGAATATTGTGGTGGAGAGTATCCGGGGTAATACTGTGAGTCTCCACCAGGATACACGGGATACTGAGGGCTGGTGGTTTTACTGGTATTTCCGGGTAAAAGGTGCTTCTGGTCGCAGCATCCGCTTTCAGTTTACCAATGGTGCAGTCACCAGCAGTCGGGGACCAGCTTATAGTTACGATGGGCTGCACTGGTCGTGGCTGAATAAAGAAGAGAAACAGGGTACTGCTTTTACTTTTTCTTTTCCTGAGAAGAAAGAAGAAGTGTACTTCAGTATGGGCATGCCTTACCTGGAAAGAAATCTTAACCTTTTTCTAAAAAGGCGCCTGGTTTCTGATTTCCTGAGAAAAGAGATTCTCTGTCGGTCCCGGCATGGCAGGGATGTAGAATGTCTTTTTGCCGGCTGTCTGCAACGCAGTCCGAAAGCCCGGGTTCTGGTGGTTGCCCGACACCATGCCTGTGAGATGATGGCAAGTTATGTCCTGGAAGGAATGATGGAATATCTTTTTCTGAAAAGCCAGCCAGCCAGATACCTGAGGGAAAATGTAGAATTTATGTTTGTCCCTTTTGTGGATAAGGATGGAGTGGAAGAGGGCGACCCTGGTAAAAACCGCCGGCCTCATGACCATAACCGGGATTATAGCGGCACCAGCATTTATCCCGAAGTTAAAGCTATCCGCAACCTGGTGCCGGAATGGTCTGCTGGAAAACTGAAAATTGCCCTGGATTTGCACTGTCCCATGCTAAGAGGGGAAAACGATGAAAAGATTTTCCTGGTCGGTTCACCATATCCAGCTATCTGGCAGCAGCAGCAAAAACTGGGTAAAATACTTCAGTACTTTTCGAGGAAAAGTCTACCCTACCGGCCAGAAAATGATATTCCCTTCGGTGTTGGCTGGAATAGCCCGAAAAGTTTTGAGCAGGGTACACCGTTTTCTTACTGGGCAGGCCAGCTTCCTGAGATTGTTTGCGCCAGTAGCATTGAAATTGCTTATGCGACTGCGGAAGGCGCAGAGGTGAATCAAAGCACAGCCCGGGCTTTCGGTCAGACACTTGCCAGAACCATTGCGGAATATCTCCAGAAAAAAATATGACAGATTAAGGAGGTGACAATGAAAAAAACTAAAACAGCAGATTTTCAACGGAAGGTGGTACTACCCCGATGCGGGATACTTTTTGGTACTTCCTTCTATATCACGCAGGCTGATTACCTCACCTGTTCTGGCAGAATTCATACCACATGGGTTCCCCAGAGTTTTTCTCCGGAAGAGATGCTGGAAAAATTTATGGAAAATAAGTTAGGTAATTTCATTCTTATCTGGGGACCTCCGGCTAACCGGCCTCTTGCTGTTTACTACTGGTGTGGACTGGACAAATCCCGTGTCAAACCACCTTTACCAGACTGGGAGAAAGGCCTGTGTCTTACGGTGGAAGATTGGCCAGAGTACCAGAAGTATCGGCATCTGTTTGGTGCCGGAATGCTCAACCTGGTGAAGAAGGCTGCCAGTCACAGTATTTACACTGCCATTATCTATGCCCGCTCAGAATTACAGTGGTCCAGAAGATTATCCGGGGCAGGCCATTTTTACCTTGGTTATAACTACGGAGAAAAATTTTCCTTTGGTCTGGATAATCCTTATCTGACAGAAAAAGACTTAACCAGTATCACGTTGAAAGAGATAGCCACCAGGTTAAAGAAAGCGGTTTCCCAGCATGTCAAGGAAAGAAAAGCAGCCGGCTGGGGAAATATTCTCAGCACCAGTGCTTCCTTCCACCTGGACTATGAAGTTTTAGCTGGAGTGGATATACCGGTGGTAGAAGACTTTGCTTTCTGCCATCTCAATTTTGCTTCGGCTCTCGCCAGGGGGCTTTACCGGCAGCACCGTTTACCTTTATGGGGAGCACATCTGGCTCATGAACACTACTCCTGGATTCCTTACAGCAGTCCTCACAAGTTTAGCCTTCTGCGTAGTGCCATCTACCTGAAATATATGAGTGGTTGCAAACTGATTGTCAATGAAAGCGGGGACTGGTTTCTTCAGGCTTCACTGTGTACTGATTCGCCGATGTTGGAGACACCCAGGGTGGAACTGGGCGATATCAGGTCTACTGACCCTCATCGGTTTTCTGCCTTTGTTGATGCAGCCAGACGCTGTTACCATAAGATTAACTACTCTTCGCCTATCTGTCAGCAATACCGCAAAGTTCTCTCTGATTTCTACAACTTTGTTAAAGACCACGGTACCCCGGCTGGTCAACCGGAAACTACACTGGCTATTGCTAAAGGCAACCTGGACTTCTGTCACCACCAGTATAACCCCAACCTGGCTGTAGCTGGTGCGTATCGCCTGGCTGATTTAAACCGGGACTGGCTGGAAGCAGCCCCGGAAAGAGGATGGGAGATTGTGAAAAAAGTTTTCTTTCCCAGACCACCGGTTTTAAGCCCTTACCACAACCGTTTTCTTTCCGGCACACCCTACGGAATGGTGGATATTGTGAGTTTTGCTGAAGACAGAATTTCAGCTGATTTTCTTTCTGAGAACTACTCCGGGTTACTCTTTTCTGGCTGGAATACTTCTTCCGAGAAACAGTACCGTATTCTCCTGAAATTTGTAAAAAACGGGGGACGCCTGTTTATCTCCATTCCTCATCTTTCCACCTGTGACAACCGCAACTATACTTCGTACACGGTGGCAGATTTGGTTCGGCAGGGCGACTTTTCTGACCTCTGTGGCGTGAAGGTCAAAGGTCGTGGTCGTCGTTTCTACTGGGCAACTGCTCCGGAAAAGACTGGACCGCTTGGTTTTAATCTGCCGCGACGTTTCGGTATTTTTGCCACCTGCCTGGGTGAGATTGAACTCTGCGATGCAAAGATAGAAGTTTTAGCCGTAGATGATGAGGAGATGTACCCGTTTGTTTTACGACATCGTTATGGTCAGGGAGAAGTCTTTTTCCTGAATTCCTGGGCTTACCCTGGAGCGCTGGATATTGATGAGGGACCTGGCAGTACCATAGATTCAGTGGGCCTGGTAGGCAGGATATACCAGTACATCGCCGGACTCTGCCGGGGACATGTCTGGATCAGTGATGACGGTAAAGGTCCCGGGACTGAGTGCCAGTTTATCGCCTATTCCTTCTTCCCCCGGGTAAAAGTTATCTGTCTGCTCAATATTGATTTGGAAAAACCGCATTCTTTTTACCTTCACCGGCAGGGCAGTGTAGAAAAAATTTCTCTGGCTGCAGCGGAATTCAGAGTGATTAAGGAAGGTAAAACGACTTCTGTTATTTGCCGGTAGCCTTTTTGCTTCTTGTGCCGGGAGGAAGAAAAATTCAGCAGCTGACAGGATAAACTTAAGGGAGGAAATGTCCTGTGAAACCAGAAGTCATTGCCCACCGTGGTTTTTCTGGAATCTACCCGGAGAATACTTTACTTGCCTTCCAGAAAGCGGTAGAGCTGGGAGTGGACGGGATAGAGTTTGATATCAAAATGACAAAGGATGGCTATCCGGTTATTATTCACGATGAGACAGTTGACAGAACCACTGACGGTAGAGGAAAAGTTGGTGATTTAACTCTTCCAAAAATTAAAGAGCTGGATACCGGAATCCGTTCCGGAAAGCAGTTTACCGGACTTAAGATTCCCACCTTGCAGGAAGCACTCCGGGTAATACCGGAAAAGGTGGAGTTAAACCTGCATATCCATGAAGTTTACCATCCTGAGCTACTGGAAAAAATACTTGCTGTTTTAAGGGAGGAGAAAAGAAACAATTTTTATCTGGCAATTAGCCCTTCCATGATCCCCATAGCGAGAAAAATTAACCCAGAGGTTAAAATCTGTAATATGGGTTCTCAGAGACAGCCATGGGAATATATAGAAGAAACAAGAAAGTTAGCATGCCAGCGGCTACAATTTTTCACCCCTTCCTATGAAGTCACAGCAGAGATGGTAAAAAAAGCACATTCTTACGGAATTTTTGTCAATGTTTTTTTTGCTGATACCAGAGAAGATATGTGTAAATACATCCGTCTGGGCGTGGATGGCATTTTAACCAACTATCCGGATATGTTAATATTGCTCAAGGAAAAATGAAAATCACAGGAGTTTATGCTGTTGCTCCCTCAGTACTGCGCCCATGTGAAGAGTTCAGCTTGAGGTTTAAAATTTTGACACCGGTGCATCCTGCTGGTAGTGGCTGCTGGACAAAAGTTCCGGCTTTGAAAAGCCCGTTCAATCTTTCGCCCAGAGGTATCAGGTATCTGGACAATGTTTTTGAGGGAAATATCGGGGAAATAGAACTGGAGCTGGAAGGGAAGATAATCAGGTTTTCTGACTATAAAGGGATTTTCTTTGATGACAGAAGAAAATTCGGTTGCGTGGAAGGTTTAAGTTTTCCTTCCGAAGGTGTCAAACTGATAAAAATAAGAAATCCTGATTTTGGGGAAGCAGTCAGCAATGTCATTTTGGTGAAAGAAAACTGCCGGGAGAGAATTTTCTGGGGTGATATCCACTGCCAGACATTTTTTTCTGACGGACTGCGCTGTGTTGAGCAGTTATATTCTTTTGCCCGGGATGAGGCTTTCCTTGATTTTTTCTCTCTTTCTGACCACAGTGAATGGATTACTGACAGGCAATGGGATTACTTCTGTAATGTGGCAAATGATTTTCATCAGGAGGGAAGGTTTGTCACCTTAATTGGCCAGGAATGGACAGACCACAAAACCGGACACAGAAATATCTACTTCCCTGACCGGCGCGGTAAAATCTTAAGGGCTGATACTGATTCTATTGAGGAAGTTTACCGCACTGCCCACAAGTTTGGTGCTATAGTAGTACCCCATCACAGTGCCAGCAGCAGTATGGGTGTCAACTGGGAACTGGCACATGATGCGGAGGTGGAAAGGCTTGTGGAAATCTATTCTGTCTGGGGTAGCAGTGAGTTACCTGCGGCAGAAGGAAATACAAGACCTATCAGGGTGCTGGGTGGAGAAAAGAAATCACAGCATGTAATTGACGCGCTCAATAGGGGTTACCGATTTGGTTTCGTTGGCGGCGGGGATATCCATGATGGCAGGCCAGGAGATGAGCTTCACATCTACCAGGAGCAACCGGCTGATTACCGAAATTTATACCGGCAGGGGCTGACAGCAGTCTTCACAGAAAAACTAACCAGAAAAGAAGTTTTCCGTGCCCTCTATGAAAGAAGATGCTATGCCACAAGCAACATAAGAATGTTTTTGAAATTTTCCCTTAATGGAATGAGTTCAGGTTCAGTCCTGCGCAGTCCTGGCAAGCTTTATTTTCTGATAACCGGTGCCAGTGAGACACCAGTTTTCAGGGTTCTGGTAATCTCTGATGGTAAAATTTATAAGACATTTGACGTTTGCCAGCATTATTTTAACCTGGAGCTGGAAGAACCGTTTCAGGGAGAACATTATTTTTACGTGAAGGCTGAAAGAATGGATGGGGAACTGGCATGGGCAAGTCCTGTCTGGATAGAAAGCTGAGTAAGTATCCGGTCCAGATTGTAGCGCATAGAGGATTCAGTGGTCTTTATCCAGAAAATACGCTTTTATCATTCCAGAAGGCAAAAGAACTGGGTGTTGACTTTGTGGAGCTGGACATCAGACAGACAAAAGATGGCGAGCTGGTGGTACTGCACGATGAAAGAATTGACAGAACAACAGACGGAAAAGGTTCTGTCAGAGAGATGACCTTCAAGGAAATAAGAAGGTACGATGCTGGAAAAGGGAAGGGTTTTCCCGGAGAAAAGATTCCCCATCTGGAAGAGGTTTTTCCCCTGCTGGATTCCGGTCCAGGACTTTTAATAGAAATCAAAGAGTGTGATACAGAAAAACTTGCGTGCCTGCTGGAAAAAAATAAAATGACAGAGAAAATTTTTATCGGTTCTTTCCATCTTGAATATGTTAAGCAGATAAGGAAGTTTCTTCCGGAAGTACCAACTTCTTTAATTTCCGGGTCTGTCCCTGAAAATCTACACTGTCTCATTACCTGGGGAATAAGAAAACTTGATCTGGAATTTCATTCTTTGAAGGCAGACACAGCGAAAAAACTTGTTGCTTCAGGTTTTCTTGTTAATGCCTGGACCCCGGATTCCAGGAAGGATTTAAGCTGCACCATTTCCTGGCAGGTGCAGTTTATTACCACCAACAGGCCTGATATCCTGAAAAAAATACTTTCCTGAAATGGATATAGAAGAGGAACTGCGCAGAACGAAACCCGACTATGTTTTGTATAAACCTCACAGTCTGGATGGTTCCACCTGTGATACAGGCAATGAAGAAGTTTCTGTTTTCCATGGTCCTGATGGTAGTCTTATGGCAGTCTGGACTCAGAGCACTTTTGAGGGTGAACCTGACCAGAGGGTTGTTTTCTCCTGCAGCCAGGATAAAGGTGTTAGCTGGTCTGCTGCCCGGGTTATTGCTGGTCCAGTCCCACCAGAAAAAGGTAATATGGCCAGCTGGGGATTCCCTCTGGTATCAAAAACTGGCAGAATTTATGTGCTTTACAATAAATCTACGGGTGTAAGTGATGTTTTTGCTCATTCCACAGGTTTTTTAGCAGGTAAATACAGTGAGGATGCCGGGAAAACATGGTCAGAAGAAAAAATTATACCCATGCCCCGCAGTAAATGGGACCATCCTGATATTTCTGTTCCTCCCAACTGGGTTGTCTGGCAGAAACCAGAGCGCTTATCAGAGGGAAAATACCTTGTTGGATTCACCAGATGGGTCAGCCGGGCTGTAAGGCCACCTGCACCGATAAAAATATGGTGGGCAGAAGCATCAGTGGTGGAATTTATGAGACTGGAAAACATTGATGATAATCCTGATATTCAGGACATAGAAGTAAGTTTTTTTGCCCAGAACGATGAGGCTGTTAAGGTCGGACTGGTAGGTTTTCCAGATGTACCGCTTGCGCAGGAACCAGCAGTAGTGAAACTGCCGGATAAAAGACTTTTCTGCGTGATGAGAACCACACTGGGCTGTCCTTACTGGAGTGTATCTGAAGATGAAGGAAGAAGCTGGAAAATCCCCCAGCCACTGCGCAGGTATGATAACGGTCCTTTTATTAAACATCCCTGCAGTCCCTGCCCGCTTTACCAGTGGCAAGAAGGGAAGTACATTTTTTTCTTCCATAATCACGATGGCTATTTCCAGCAATGGACTCCATTTGATACGCATGACCACAGACGACCCGTTTACATCTGTACAGGAGTGTTCAGGGAGAAAGCCAGCCAGCCGGTATGGTTTTCTGAACCGTTGTTTTTTATGGATAATGATGGGGTGCGGATAGGTTATAAAGAAGGAAGAGCCGATTTGGCGATGTATTCAAGTTTCCTTATTGTTGATGGGGAATACATCCTCTGGTATCCGGAGAGAAAATTTTTCCTGCTGGGTAAAAAGATAAATCCTGAAGTTCTTTCTCGTCTGAAAGTGCCAGTCTGATAGTAAGTTTCCTCAGAAA
>Ga0185342_1000506_pt1 | contig 19484 bp, 15 predicted proteins | sample ConPoolayeEmetaG_FD_128045 | JGI IMG/M metagenome (GOLD analysis project Ga0185342, IMG submission 128045) | Hot spring microbial mat communities from California, USA to study Microbial Dark Matter (Phase II) - Cone Pool mat layer E metaG... ...
ATGGAGCCCTTCAGGCATCATAGCCACATAAGTGGCAGGATACAAAGGCGACACATAAACTTGGTTACAATATTCTTCAGCACCAATGAGTTCATCCATCCTTTGCCTTGAGGCTTGGAAGTCACAGTCCACCACTAGGGTAATTTCATCCGGTCTCCACTTGTCTCGAAGCCCAGCTTGATAAGCTATCTTTGAGACAGCCCCATCCGCTGCGATGGTTACGTCTCCCTCCACTTTTTCGCCTTTATCGGTAATAATGCCTGTAACCTTTCCATGGGAATCTTTTAAGACTCCACTTGCCAGGGTTGCTGTTCTTATCTCTGCACCGGCCTCGGAAGCCAACCCTGCTAGGAAGCGGTCAAAATCCCTACGGTACACGTCGAACTGGAAGAATTCTCGAGCCTCCGAGTACTCTGCTAAATCGCTGGTGGACCAGCGTATCATGAAGCGTTCCTCCAAATTCTCATCGAGCATATGCATGGATTGGTACTTGATTTTTATGCCGGGTATGTTCATTTTTTTAATGAAATCAAAGTCGCGGAAAATTCTGGGGGCGAGGCCGCATCCGGAGGAAGACTTGTCGCCAATTTTTCTTCCACGCTCGATCATTATTGTTTTTAAGCCTTTTTCACTTGCAGTCTTCGCTGCTAGGGAGCCGCCGGGTCCGCCACCTACCACAACTACATCATACTTCGCCATTCTTACTCCTCTAGAGATTTTGATTTCCTAAAGTTTTTGTTAATGTTCATCTATAAGTTTATATCGTTTATTTTTTCATTATGTTTTTTACTTTTGCGTTCAAAATTTAAGGATGCGTCCTCGTATTTTTTGTGGTGCCAAATCTCCATTGGAAATTAAGCTTTATTACGCTAATGGCTTTTGATATGATAAACTTTTCAGATGAAAATAAAAAGGTTTATATAAACTATATTTCATAGTAATATCTCAGAACTCGCCAGCATTTGTGGGGTACCCAAACTTCATTATTTAATCTACAAAAAAGATTTAAAAAAATAGATTATTTCGCAAAATCTTTCTGATCCAATCAAAAATTAGATTGATGGTGCAATAGGGGGTAAAGCTGATGGTTTTAGCCTCTACCATTCCGAAAGAAATCTCAGAGGCTTTAGAGTCTCCTACCTTTTCCATCCACATTAAGGGTAGTGCAGGTACAGGCAAAACTACTATGGCTCTTGAACTGGTACGATATATGAATTGTCCCGCGATTTACTTGTCCACCCGTGTTTCTCCCAGTAGGCTTTATAACCAGTTTCCATGGTCTGAAAACTGCCTTCACAAAGAAAACATTCTGGATGTGAACACCAGCTTGGACATTCAAACTAGGGAGGAGACTTTGTTTGAGTATGTTGATAGGCCGAGTTTCTTAAAAAATCTCTACTCTAGAGTTCTGGAAGCCAGGGGAGAACACCTGGCGATTATTGTGGATAGCGTGGATTATTTAAAGTCGAATCTTAGAATTCCGCAGGAAGATTTGAGTGTGGAACGGGACATCTTGGACATAGCAGAGAGGGTGGATGCAAATGCGATTTTCATAAGCGAAATATGTGAGGAAGGTAAGTTAGACTATCTTGTTGACGGCGTTGTGAGGCTGGAGAGAGAAATTGTGAATGAAAGGCTTTTAAGAAAACTATACATTGAAAAGATTCGAAGAAATAAGATAGAGAACCCAATGTATCTCTTTACACTCAAAGATGGAAGATTTAGGTGCTTCGAAAATGGTTTCCAGATAAACTTTGTATCCCGGGAAACTTCTAAGTTTGAGCAAAAAGAGGGGAGAAAAATTCCCACTTTAGTTCCAGAGCTGGATCAAATACTGGGCGGGGGCTTCGAAAAGGTGTCCTTCAACATCTTCGAGGTAGGGGAGAATGTGGGTATAGCTCACTTCTATATTTTCAGCCCCATATTTTTTAACATTGTTCTTCAGGGTTATCCCCTTTTTAGTATACCTTCCAAATCCCTTTTTTCCATCGATGTAGTAAGAATGGTTCCTACATCTGACCTAAATGAAAAGATGTTGTCTACATTAGATGATGATTCTTTGAATCGTTTGAAGAAATGTTTTCATGTGTTTTTAACTTCAGAAAATTATCCAAGTCCTACTGAATCTTATAATACACACTATTTGAAGGGACAAAATCCCGAAGAAGATCTTAATAACTTTATAGAATTGGCAAAAAAGGTGTTAGAAGAGGTTAAAGCCAAAACTCTGGTTGTCACCATGGCAAGTGACACCATGGAATATGTTTACGGACCAGAGGGTCTTTTAAAGATTATACAAACCTGGATGGAACGAATAGAAAAGCTCAATGGAATAATGGTTATGTTTCAATTCGGACATAAAACTTTAAGATTACCAACTCATTTGGCAAAATCCTACTTCAAATTGGAAAATATCGGTGGGAACATCGTGTTTTTTGGAGAAATTCCCAAGACCAAAATATACGTACCAAGTTTAAACATCTCCGAGAGAAGTATACAAACCAGACTTTTATCCATAGAATGACCTTTAGAATAATCTCCATAGCGATCTAAATTCGCCCCATTTCTGCCTCTTATTTTTGGTTTTCCGAACTGGCAGGGGAATTCTACAAAATATTTCCTTAAAACGAAGTTAGACAAAAACTAAATTCCAAGCCATAATAGCTCCATGATATTAGAATATTATTAGTTCTTATTAGAAAAGAATCCCTATTTTTCATTGACACAAAAAGTTTTTGGCGCATTTTTAAAGGTCTAGAGCATACTTGGAGACAAAAGTTTCCCAAAAAAGGTTTAGGCTCCAACCGAAAAGAAACGCAAAAAAGGCTTCTTTGAGCAAAAAGAGGAATAATAAGACAGATTAAAAACCACACAGAGAAGCCATCTAAAGCCAAACCAAAGCATTCTCCAACCACTTGCAGAAAAACTTTCATTCTTCGCACAATGCAATTGCAGTATCAAAAGTCAGAGACCCATCCTCTGACTCTGAAGGTTCTCAGTTGAAGGGATAATATATGAAATCTTTAATGGTTGAGATGCTGGAACTGGATTATGAGGTTGTATCTGAAAAGATTGAGGAATTTATTAGAAATTATGTTCGGATACTTAAAAAAGAAGGCGTTATTGTGGGTTTGAGTGGTGGACTAGACTCGAGCACCGTTGCCACTTTGAGTGTGAGAGCCTTAGGACCCGAACGAGTGTTTGGACTAATAATGCCAGAAAGAGACAGTGAACCTCAAAACTTAAGAGACGCAAAAAGACTTGCCTCCAGTCTGAAAATAGAGTATGACGTTATAGATCTGACCCCAATATTGAGGAAGATGGGAATATACGATATACTTCCGGACAGTATTGTAAAAAATAAGAAATTGTTTATCGAAAAATTAAGAGAGGCATATAGGGTGAGCGTGTTTGAGCACAAAGCCGTAGATTTACCAATAGTGGATCCCCAATCTTTTGACGGCGATTATTCCTTCACCTTGAGGGATAAGACTTCAGAGATAGAAATGATTGACATCAAATCCGGCAGGCGTGGCTACTGCTTCACCTTTCCTAAAGTTAGACTAAGAAGTATCATGCTCCACTATCACGCTTGCCTCAGAAAATTGCTTGTCGCGGGAACCATAACCAAGTCAGAATATGTAACGAGCACCTACGATGAGCATGGAGACGGAGCCTGCGAAATTGCACCACTTAAAAACCTTTACAAAACTCAAGTTAGACAGCTTGCCCACCACTTAAAACTTCCAAAATACATACTAAATAAACCCTCAACCCCCGACCTAATATTGGGATCAATAATTACCGATGAAGCCCTCATTGGTATGGATTATCTTAAATTGGATTCCATACTATGCTGTTTGGAACGTGGAATGCAGACTCAAGAAATAGTGGAAAAACTAGAAGTTGAAGAAAGCGTCGTGAGGAGAGTTCAAAACACTCTTACCATGGCTAGTTACAGGAGACAAATGCCCTTTGCGCCATCTGTATAAAAATCAGAGGCTGAAAATAGCTTTAGACATCTTTATTAAAGTGGGGTTGCTCGGGTAAATATGAACAGAAGGGATAAAAGCTAAGCTTTTACTTATTGCGTTTCTTCGCTGTACTTTTTTAAAAATAGTGTGTATAGTTCTCTGGCCGTTTTTGGCCCTATCCCGGGAATGCTTGCTATTTGTTCCCAGTCCGCGTTTACTAGGGTTTTCAGGTCGCCGAAGTGTTCAAGGAGTCTTCTTGCTCGAATTTCGCCGATTCCGGGAAGTGAGGATACTATAAATACTAGTTGGTCTTTTACGCCTTTTTTCACCCTAGATAATTGGGGGATGCGAGGTTCTCCATTTCCTACATGTTCATCTAGACTTTTGAGGAAAAGTGCAGTGTCAAAAGCAGTTTCCAAGTTAACTATTTGGACAATTCCCCGCTTGCCTTCGGGGCTTCTTTTGAGGGAGACACTTGCAAGTGATGAAAGGTAAGCTTCCCTTTTTATTTTCCGGTACATTAGGGCTTCCGAAATTATTCCCTCCACGATAAGATAGCTTACTTCGAAGTTGGTGCTAAGCTCGTAAAGTTGTGTGTGGAGGTGCCCAGAAGTTAAGCTGGTAATGTAGTCGTTTATCTCCTTTCTCTCCACACACAAAGCGTCGCCGACCAAGTAGTCGCCTACTGGTAAATCTTCAAACCTAATCTCTACACCGAATTGTTGCAACTTGTCGGGAATCATACTTCTCTTTTCACGGTAATCAACAAGAATCAAGCAACTCACCTCAAGCCTTAACAGAAGTAAAAACTATGCGAAGCCCCAAAATTAAGCATCAAATTGGTTAAGTATCCTACCCTTTACATGCAAAAATGGGGGTAAAAAGCCTTTGGTGAATCTTGGGGCGTACTATGGAAGCTGCTCGTTGCAGGTTTAGTTCTCCATGCAAAAAGCTATGAGAATGCTCGTTTAAACAAAAAGAGGAACGAGAGGGATAACTAGACAAAGGAATTAGGGCCATCTGAAAAAGCTTTCCAGAAAAATTTGCAGGAGAAACTCAAGGAGGCTAAACGCCGGAATATTCCGTTGGTTGGTGAGCTTCATTTCAATTCTTTTATAAGATTGTGGTTCTTCTAATTTTACGTGAATCATTCCCTATAATTTGTAATTTGAGGATGATTGGAAATGGCGGACATAGGTTGGGATTTTGATGGTGGTGCCGTGGAGAACCTTAATGGGCAATTAGGTGTAGATTTGAGAAAAATTACTGAGGACATGCAAAGCCTTAATACCAACTATGGATTTAGAGGAGAAAATGAAAATAGAGGAGAGGAAAATATAAGGTGGCCAGCGAAACCAATAATGGGAGGAAGCCATCTGCGCAAAGAATCTTAAGATAAAGAGTCGGGTGAGTTCCATGTTTAGAATAGGAGTTGTATTGTTGAGTGGGGGTTTGGATTCCACCACCATAGCTGCCTACGCTAAAAGTTTGGGTTGGGAAATCCATGCACTCACAGTTCACTATGGACAGAGCCTCAGCAAAGAGGTTATATGCGCAAAGCAAATAGCAGAAAAGTTGGAAATAAAACACAAGGTTGTGGACATCTCACCCTTCAAGGATGTTGCTTGGTACAGTGCCTTAACCCACCCCGAATTCTTCCCCGTTCCAAAGGAACGAAGAGTGGAAGAAATGACGGAAGATATCCCAATAACATATGTTCCCATGAGGAACACCTTCCTAATTGTGCTTGCAGCCGCCTACCTGGAATCAGAAATCCTCTACAAAATAGAGAGGGAGGACATAAAACCCGAGGAGGTTGAAGCGCGAATCTTCATAGCCGCCAATGTTTTGGACTATTCAGGGTATCCAGATTGCAGACCAGAATTTTACATGAAAGTCAACGAACTCCTAAAGGTTGCAAGCAAAATTGGTACAAAATATAATGTAGATATGAGAATAGAAACACCCCTACTCTACAAGAATAAGAAGGACATAGTCGAGCTAGGAATAAAATTGAACGCACCTTTAGAGTTGACTTGGAGCTGCTACGAGGGTGGAGATGTTCCCTGCGGAAAATGTGACTCCTGCCTACTTAGAGCTAAAGGATTTGCGGAAGCGGGAGTAGAGGATCCCCTAATTTTGAGATTGAAAAAAGAAGGAAAAATAGTGTAGAAAAAATGAAAACGAATGTTAAAAAGCCAATCCGGAAAACATGGCAGGCTAAACCACTTTGTTGTCGTAGTCTTAAGAGAACTGGATTCCACCACCTTTTCTTCTATAGCTTCTTGGTTTTAAGCGTGCCTATTTTGTAATACTTCTGATAAGTTAAATTGCGGCCTTAATTTTTAAAAATGTTTAAATATTTGAGAGAAAACTTATTTGTTCTAAACGCTTTGGCGAAAATTTCTCTTGTTCTGATTCTATGTAAAGGGAGGTCTAAGTTTTGGAAGTTGAAAGAGCCGCTGTTATTGGAGCGGGAACTATGGGTTCCGACCTTTCATTACTATTCGCTCTCTATGATGTCGACGTAATTGTTACTGACAAGTCGAAAGCAGTTCTAGATATTCTACCCGAGAAGCAAAAGAGAACTATGGGTGAGCTCCGCCAAATGGGAGTAACGCAGAAATCCTATGATGAGGTTAGGGAAAGAATTGTTATCGCCGACACTTTGAGGAAAGTAAAAGATGTGGACTTCGTTTTGGAAGCCGTAGCTGAAGATTTGCAGGTAAAGAGGAAGGTTTTTGCGGAGCTGGATAAACTGCCACGAAACGTGGTTTTAGCCACCAACACTTCCAGTTTAACAGTCACAGATATAGCTAAAGGACTAAAGGGCGCTGACAGAATTGGAGGCATGCATTTTTCTAATCCCCCTATTCTAAGCCAGCTGGCGGAAGTGGTGAAGGGAGAAAAAACCAGCGAAGAAACCGTAAATGTAATATCAAAAGTAGCCGAAAAGATTGGAAGAGTCCCAGTGAGGGTAAAAAAGGATGTTCCTGGTTTCGTGAACAACAGAATTCTCGTGGGAGCGGGACTAGAAACCCTGTGGGCAATCCATAGGGGAGAGGTTACACCACAGGAGCTTGACGCTTCACTTAGAGCCATAGGTTTCCCCATGGGCTTCGCTGAAGCCGTGGATATAATAGGAGTAGACATCATACTTGCCCTAGGCAAACATTTTGTTAAAGCCTATGGGAAACGCTTTCAGCCCCCACCAGGACTCTTTGAATCCATGGCTAGGGAGGGGAGGCTGGGAAAAAAGAGCGGGAAAGGATTCTATGATTGGAGCAAGGGCCCCCCAGTAATTGATATGAGTCTTGCAGGCAAGTATGATGTCAACAGAGCCATAGCGGGTGCAGCCAATGAAGCCTTCTGGATTATTAAAGAGGAAGTAGCGGATCCAGAAACCATTGACAAAATTGTGAAGCTGGGATTCAGGTCGCTTGTGGGAATATGTGAACTGGCGGATGCTGTGGGTCTAGATAACCTATTAAACACAATGAGAAAACTGCTTCAGGAGTATGGGTTAGAAATCTATAAGCCATGCCCTCTCTTCGAAGAGTATGTGAAAAAGGGATGGACGGGCAAAGCAGCCGGTAGGGGATTCTACAAATATTAAGGATGTGCTCCAAAACCATAACTTTTCTTTTTCCACCAAATTTTCACATCTTCGTCTGAATCAAGACTTGATTTTTTTAAATTTTGCACTCGTTTTCGCGAATTTCCCAATAACCCACTAAAGCATTGCAGCAACCCCTAAGAGAACACCTCCAACTAGGATTAAGAGATACATTAATTATAGGTTTCTCAGCATAGAAAGTTTATCTGGAAAAATTGTGGGGAGGAGCAGGGCATAGTTTATGGGACAAACAGCAAAAATTTTGCACAAGGCGCAAAAGAAATAGTGCCACGGGTTTCCAAAAAAGGAATTTGCCCCTTATGGAGAAGGTTGCCGCAGCTCCAAACTTAATTAAGCCGGCTAAAGGGGGGAGTTACTGCAATGGTTGAGTATCATATTTTTAAATGAGGAAGAAGTTCTATAACTATTATGCTCTCTTACATGGAAAAGGAGGTGTGGATCTTATGAGTAGAAGGTATGATGTTATTGTTGTTGGTTCAGCGTTTGCCGGTGCAGTTGCAGCAAAAACCGCAGCGGAGAAAGGGCTTAAAGTTTTACTTCTTGAAAGGTCAACTGAACCCGGAGAAAAGATTGTTTCTGGTGGTATCCTGACACACGACGCATTCACCGAGCCCGGATTAGAATTTCTAAAGGAGGCTCCATTGGAGAGAGAACTCAAGGGTGTTAGGTGGATTATGGCCAACGAGAAGGGAGAGTCACCATTGGAACTCACATTTAGAAGTACCGATGACAGCAGGGTAGGATACACAATCTACTGCTACGATTTCTGCAAGTGGCTAACCCAACTCGCCGTGAATGCTGGAGCCGAGTTCAGAAACAACACAACTGTTACAGATGTTATAAAGGAGGACGGCTACGTTAAGGGAGTTGTGACGGAGAAGGGAGAAAAAATCAACTCCCAGGTGGTGGTGGCAGCCGATGGAGCAAAATCATTGATAGGGATCAGAGCTGGAGTAAGGAGGAAGCTCCCGCCGGAAAATGTGGAGAACTGTGTGGTGCTAGACTTCACAATACCCGAGAGGGAGCTTAAGAGACTGGGACTAGGAGACACCTTTGAGGTTTACTGGGGAACACTAACCCCCGCAGACATAGGCTCATATGTTTGGATATTTCCCTACAGAGAAAGCTTCCACCTAGGAGTGGGAGCACTGGTTTCAAGCAGGAAGAGTCCCACCATTTTCATGGAGAGATTTCTACACTCACAACTATGGAAGGACAGATTTGAGGACGTTGCAAAATTCAGAGCCTGGATGTGGAACACTGTCCCTCTATGGTCATCACTGGACAGAGATCAGAAAATGCTGGAAAAAACTTATGGCAACGGGATACTCGTGGCAGGGGACGCTGGAGGATTTTTGGATTCCTTCACCTGTGCAGGCTTTTACGGCGCAATGGTTTCTGGAATGCTTGCGGGAGAAGCCGCGGCAGAGTCCATATCTAAAGGCAACATCTCAGAAGAGGGACTCTCAATCTATGAGGAGAAGTATAAAAAGAGGCTAATCTGGAGACTGATGCAAAGACCCTGGAGAAGAGACGTCATCGCAAAGATGGGTGGAGAAAAAATTGTTCAAGTAAGCTCCACGATTTCCAACTACGTAGTAAGAAGTGCGTTTGACCAGCCCAAACCCTCAGACCTAATGCTGCTAATAAGCGGCTTCCTACCCCTAATAAGATACATAGGACCATTCCTTTATAGGAAACTTCCCATGGTATTTAACGAACTTATGCTACTTGCGGGGGTGACAAAATGAAGTATAAAATGTTGGAAGGAACAAACTGGACGCCAGGCGGAGAATTCATAAATATTGACCCGGAAGTTTGCACAGGATGCAAGGACTGCGTCAAGGTATGCCCCGGAGGAGTAATCAGCATAGTAAACGGCAAAGCCAAAGCGGTAAAGTACGAGAATTGCTGCGAATGTGCATCATGCTGGTTCGTGTGCACCATAGGAGCCATAAAGTTCTCATGGCCCAAAGGCGGAACAGGAAGAAAATACCGCTGGGGATAACCACAACCAAAAAAGAATGTGCTTTATCTGAAAAATGAGAGAATAATCATTGATATACAAGGATTGGTTCCAGAAAAAAATACAAGTATACTAATGGCCCAAAAGTGAAGATAAAAGCTCTTCACTGAAATTTCCAGAAGGATTACCTGTGGTGGGAAAGCCAACGCACATTTTTACGGTTGGTCACTCCACAAGGACCATTGAAGATTTCTGCAATCTCCTAAAGGAGAGCAGTGTGCAGGTCTTGGTCGATGTGCGGAGCTGGCCCAGCTCCAAACGCTACCCCCAATTCAACCGTGAAAATCTGCAGAAGAGCTTGGAGGACAGAGGTATAAAGTATGTGTGGTTGGGAAAAGAGCTGGGAGGCTATCGAAAAAAGGGGCTGGGTGAAAAATCTCCTAATAAAGCTTGGACCAGTGAAGGATTCAGAAATTATGCAGACCACACCCTAACCCAGGAGTTTGGTGAAGGTATAGGAAAAATTTTGAGCATAGCAGAAAAACATACGGTTGCCATTATGTGTGCAGAAAAATTTTATTGGAGCTGCCACCGAAGAATTATCTCCGACTACTTAAAAGCTTTGGGACACCGGGTCACACACATAATAGATAGAGGGGAGATTAAGGAACACGTTCTTACCAGTTTTGCCGAGATAAAGGACGGGAGACTCACTTATCCTCAAATACGCTTCAAAACCTTGAACTCCACAGGTGAAGGCGACTAAAATTCGTGCAGTTCAGTTTAAGGTTTTCCTTATTTTTAGTGGTTTCTGGAAACTTTTTCCTTTAGGCGGCAGAAGGAGCAAATTTTAGTGGATGTAGGGTATCCACACTCTTCACAGAGGTAAAAGTCCTTGGAATCGTTGTAGTGTTCTGCGAGTATGGGTTTTATTTTTTTGTTGAAGCTTCTTACTAGGGCAATTTTGAATCCAACTCTTTCTTTTTCCAGGGTGTTTATGACTTCTTTGAGTCTCAGTGTGGATGCGCCTGAGGCGTATGGACACTTTTGTTCCAGGTGCTGTATTCCCTTGAAAAAGTTGTATAAAGTTGTTTCGTTTTCGGAGGTTTCATATAGTGGCTTTATTCGGGAAACCATTCTCTCCCCACGTGATGGAAGCATTGGGCCTGACCTAACCAAAAGATCAATGTCTGCCTTCACATAGTTTGAGAGTAGCACTGTGCTCTCATCGTCAAGGTTGTGCCCCGTTGCAAGACTGTTCGCCCCCAACTCAACTGCTACTTTATTAGTTACATACCTCTTTATAACACCGCAGGAGGAGCATATTGGTCTCCTCACATTTTTGGAGGAGAAAATTTCGTCTATTGTGAAGCCAAAATCCCTTTCCATATCCACTTTTTCAAGTTCTACTCCAAGCTCTCTACAATGCTTCTCTGAGATTTGCACCGCCTTCGAGGAGTAATCATCCTTTTTGATGCCCAAATCTATGTTGAGAGCAGATAACTCGAAGCCGATTTCCTCCCTCAAATTATTCAGGATGTGGAGCAGGGCTAGGCTGTCCTTGCCCCCCGAGAGAGCGAGAACCACCCGGTCTCCATTCTTAATCAGCTTATACCTCTTAATCGTGTTTTTCACATGCTTTTCAACGTATTCCGTGAAATGTTTGGGACACAAAGAGAGCCGGGCGTAAGGCACTCTAACCGAAGCTGGCTCACCACACTGCTTGCACTGCTTCTTAAGCATCAAAAAATCACCAACCCACCAAACAAAAGTTTGAAACAATTTATGACTCTAAATTTTCGCTCCCAATCTTGGCACCGCAATTTTATAGCTTTATTATGGTTTAAAAGGCCTGACAATGTTCATCGGTTTCCTCAAAGGCTCCAGTTATTGCAGCGGATAAGTCTCAATTTGCGTGGGGCCCTTCACCCATTTCACTGGTCAATTCTTTACCTGTGAACCATTTAAGTAGCCTTCTCTTATAAGATTTTCAATTCCCTGTAGGCCTACATTACATTATTCCAAGCCATAAATGGTATAAACCCTCCCCATAATTAGGTATGAAGGATATATCAGATATTCTAGCTGTTTCTCCGAAACTTGGAACCCCCCCTGGGTTGATTTTGTAATCTGGAAAATCATGGTTCCTCAAAAAAAGGAATATTTTTATTCTTGTGGTTCTCTGCTCTGCTGGTACATGTATAGTTTTGAGAGAGCTTTCGCCGCTTCATATATTGATTGGTAGACTGGTAGATTCATGCTTTGAAATTTGCTTCTGATTTTTGCTTCGAATTCCGGGTAGATGCTTTTTGTTACCACTATCATGGTGGGTTTACCCTGCTCACTCATTATTTTTTTACAGGTTTCGCCCAAAATGGATGTAAACTTTTCCACCACGCTAGGGTCCCGCGCAGTATACACTTTGAATCCTCCAGGCTGAACCTCTACGATTAGTGAATGTATGTTTGTGTCTCGGGAGACAATGTTTAAGGCTTCCGGAAGTATGCCTGACTGAAAAGCCATCCAGGCATCCAGAGGGTTTCTTATACTTGAACCCGCTACAGGAATAATTTTTCTAAGCTCTGCTTGGGTTTCCTCAGAAAATCTGGGAACCCTTAAACCCTCCTTGACACACAAATCTGAGTGAACCACCGCAGAACCACCCGAAGTGGTAACTATGCTCACCCCCCTACCCTTTGGTGGAAAGGCGTAGAGAAAACCCATAATGAAATCAGCCATATCCTCAAAAGTCTCAACACTCACAGCTCCAACCTGTTTTATGAGACCCTCCCAAATCTTGGCTGAGCCCGCCAGAACACCAGTGTGAGAGGCTGCAGCCCGAGCCCCATCCTCTGTTTGTCCACCCTTAAGAATCACCAAAGGCTTTTTCTCCGAAGCGTTTCTCAACGTTTCAAGCAGCCCCCCAGTTTTTCTTAAACCCTCAACGTAAGCCCCAATGATACTGGTTTTGGGATCCCCAGCCAGATAATCCACAAGCTCCACAAAGTCCACATCCAAGGCATTACCATAACTCACAACCTTACTAAAACGGAACCCCCGCCACAATCCCTCAAAAACAAAGTTCACAGCCTGACCCCCACTCTGAGAAATAAAAGCCACCGGGCCCGACTCGGAGGGCAGGTCGTGTGAGAAGAACAAGCCGGACTCCGGACAGTAAACCCCCATACAATTCGGGCCAATAATCCTAATCCCATACTTCCTAGCAATTTTTAAAACCTCCTCCTCAAGCAGCCGCCCCTCCTCAAGTCCCGTTTCACTGAAACCCGAAGAATAAATGTGAACCACCCTAACACCCTTCCTCCCACACTCCTCCAAGGCTTCGGGCACAACCCTTGCCGGAACCGCAAAAATAGCATAATCCACAGGCTCAGGAACATCCAAAATGCTAGGATAACACTTCAAACCCGAAACCTCACCAGCCCGGGGATTAATCAGGAAAAATTTTTCTCTCAACTTTGAAGCAGAAATGGGATCTATGTAGAAACCAACATCCTTGGAAGCACCTATGAGGGCAACAGACCTGGGATAAAAAACTACATCAAGGCTTACCAAAACCGTCAACCTCCACCAATTCAACACCTCTTTTTAACGATTTTTAGCAACCATACTTTAGGACTTCTCTGGCATCTCATATCGCATGCTATTTACAGTTGAAAAACTTGGACGATATTATAAAAAATATGGCAAAGACATAAAAAGCCTTTGGCACGAAAGAAGATGAGCGTTAAAATTTAAGGGGGTTCCCACATTAAACCTCATAAGCCAGAACGAGAGGGCGGAGGGTGCTCTAGAAGATTACCGACTCCTAAGTAAATGAATGGATAGAAAATTTGATAATTTAGGTAAGAATTACAATTAAACATGGGATACTTTTGACGTACTAGAATCTCATGCTCTTTAGATGAAGCCATTTCTAGTTCGCTTACTCTGCCCATAAACGATAAAAAAGATAGGACTCTATCTGAAAAAATTTGAGAAAGGATGATTTACCTCTCTATCTCTAATTTGTAGCTCTTCTCTCCCATAGCTTGTAGCACAAGCTCCGTTAAATCGTGGAGTTCGATTTTTTCTTTCTTCTCCTCGATGGTTTCGCCAAAGTTTAACTCGCAGAACGGGCAACACGTAACCAATGCTTCTGCTCCCGTGGTCTTCGCCTCCTCAATCCTCTCTGCACCAGCAAAACGGGACAGTTCTGGGTAAGCCGCTCTCACGCCTCCTCCTGCTGCACAGCAGAAGGAATACTCTCTGATTCTCACCATCTCGACAAAATCCAGACCCGGTATCTTCCTTAGAATGTTCCTTGGAGGCTCGTATACGCCTCCTACGCCATAGTTGACCTTCTTTGGTGGATCGAATAGGAGCGCCTGCCCAAATGCTTTCACCATTTTTCCTTCCCATGGAGTGGATGGTTCTCCAAGCCGGCCCAGATGACATGGGTCATGCCATGTTACTTTTAACGGCACTTCTTGTGTGAATTTGACCTTGCCCTCTTCCATTAGACGCGTTATGTATTCCGATATGTGTAAGACCTCAGCGTTTATTTTTCCTATCTTAGGGTACTCCACTTTGAGCATGTGGTAGCAGCCGGCACACTGGGTCACTATGGTTTTTACGTCTAAGTCGTTGAAGGTTTTGATGTTTTTTCTGGCGTATTTCTCGAATAGTCCTGTGGCCCCTATCTTGTAGGGTGTGCTTGCGCAGCAGATTTCATTCTCCCCCAGTATTCCGAAGTCTACACCAGCCAGGTCCAAGATTCTTGCCGTGTTTTTGGCATTTGAGGGAGTTCGATAAGCGGCTGTACATCCGACGTAGTATAAGACCTCAGCTTTCTCCTTTGTTAAGTCTTTAATGTCTAGTCCTTCGGCCCATTCGCTTCGTTTCTCCTTTGATTCTTTGTAGGGATTATCGTATTTTTCGACGTCACTGACCAATTCTTTGTGCCTTTTGGGAATTCTGCCATCGTTGAAGAGTTTAACTCTTAGCTCGTGCAGTATTTCCATCGAATCAATGATCCCCGTTGACATAATGTTCTTGCATGAAACACCGCAAGCACCATCCATGCTACATCTATACACAATATCTACAAATTCATCGTTAAGGTCGAATCTATTTTCTAGCAATCCCAGTGCGGCGATGATTTTACCTCCCGCTGAGTAGGCATGGAAGTTGTACTTCAAAATGCTTGGGCAGTTCTGAGCAAACCTCCAGTTTTTCACCTGCATTATGGGCACCCATTTACAAAGCGAACATCGGGAGCACCTCTCCATTTGGCTTTTATATTGCTCTAAACCCAAATTTTTCACCTCCGAAGGTCATTCTGGCTCAACATAAAAACCGCCCCCGTCAGACAGGTTTTTGGGGTCCAAAGCTTTTTTGATCCTTCTAACCCAAGTGTGGTAGTTGCACATGTGTGGACCTAGAACCTCCGATCCAAGGTCGCCGTATCTCCCTATGGGTTCCCCCAGTTTTTCTTTTACTACTGCTTCCATTTCTTCCTCAGCGTACTTTTGGACAGCCTTCAAAGATTCACTGTCAGACGGATCGTACCCTATCAACCCTTCATAATGGGCATGCCTACTTTGCTCTTCAGGGCCTCCCCAATAATTCTCTGGTCCGTCCTGCACGAAGTTTCCTGCATCAGCATATTTTTTCCTAATCTGAATTCCAATCGGTATTGCTCTCATGGCTCTGTCCAGACTCACCAGAGATCCAAAGGAGGAGCAGAAGTCTCCCGTTAAACTAAATATGGCTGCGTTGTAGTTTTGAAACGCTAGTGCTGAGAATAAAAATTCTTTCAAGGGTCCGAGAAATGGATCCTCCTCAACGTTTTTCAACTTTCCATTGGTTTCCTCAACTATGTCCTTTAACACCATCTCCTCATATTCCAACTCCTCCGCTGAGTGTCCGGCAAGCGTAATCTCTAAGCGATGTCTTGGAAAAATCTTTTCTATCAATTCGTAGACCTGCGCCATTCCACCAATCCCCACCATAGGGGCCAAAAGTAGAGCTACAGATTCCGGTGAATTGGTCCTCCATATAAAATATCCTATCTTAGCATCACCTATCTTATGTGTCGCATCATTTACGCTATTCCAGTCCGGGAACTCAGCTATGTAGAGTTTCATATTCTCGGGAATCTCATAGCCCCAGGAAGGTATTTGACCCACGACTTTGAGCTCTGGAGGCCCTGGCCAGGGATAGAGCTTGTATCCGATTTTGGTGCAGACCCCTAGACCCCCAGAGGGCCCAGCCTTTCCTCTAAAAACACCTCTTAAACTGGGACCCGGTCCGTCTCCACAGAACCATCCCGCACCACTACCCAGCGCTCCAAATCGCACAATTTCTCCCGTAGGAACAACCCATTCCATCCCCAAGATGTTTCGGTTGTTGTGACTTGTAGTATAGGCGGTGGCACCTATACCCTCCCAACCGCTGCAGGACGCCAGAATTGAGTGATTTGGCCCCGCACCAATCACGTGGCATATAAGTCCCCTTTTCATCGCTTCGGCTCTCAGCTGCATTGCCGAGACATAGGGCTCCACCACTGCGTACATGTTTTTCTCATCTATCTCCAGTATCCTATTCATTCGCCGCATATCCAATAGTACCGAATTCTTCTTAGAAACCGCGGCGAACGGAGACCATCCAGTACTCTGAGCCTTGAAATGTATTCCTAATCTGTTGCATGTTTTCACTATAGCTTGGACTTCCTCGGTGCTTCCCGGTAAGATAACCGCGTCGGGATAATGTCTCCACTTACTAGGAGGCTGATTCCCAATCGTAATTGATGCCAGTGGATAAAAGCTATAACCCGCCAACACCGCAGGGTTCTCTGATATATTCTCCGGCCCCACAATTGATTCCAAAGCCTGATAGGCATATCTATCTAAAGGCAATTCATCACCTCATCAAAAACACAATTTACCCGGATTCATTATCCAATTGGGATCAAAAATCTCCTTAACCTTCCTTAATAGAAAGGTGGTCTCCGCATCTCTATTGTATATCATTTTAGCCAACTCCCCATATGGCCTACTAAAGAATGCACCATTATTGATTAAATTCTCAGACGCCCGAATGTATAGATTCTTAATCCTGTCGCTTTCCAAAGCATTAGCTCGATCATACATTAAGTTAAACTCGCAATGGCATGCAACTCCCTGAACTACAGGCTGGATGTATATCCCCAGTTCTGGGGTGGGATAATTGAACTTTTCCGCAGTCTTAAGCATGACATCAACAAACTCCGGAATCCTATCCAAAGTGCTCAAAAAAGGTATGTCTTGGAAGCACCCCTTATATTTAAGCTTCCAGTACTGTTTAGGCAAACTCTCCAATATCTTCAAGAATTCCTTGTCCCCAACACCCGAAACCGAAGTCACCAATTCTAAACCGAACTGCTTGGCGATATTCCTAACATCTCTCTCCTGGTACTCCACCCTTCTCTCCGGAAACCTCTCATACCCGGCTAAATTAAGAATCAAGATCCAATGTGGTAGATTATTACTTAATTCCCTAATTTCGTTGAATTCCTCCCTGACAATGTTTGCGAAACTAAAATTGTTTAACAGAAAAACTTCTTCTCCCAGACGCCGCCTGAGAATCGCGTAAACAAATTCAATCAGGTTTTCCAGATTCATGGATGGTACGAAGTATAATTTCTGAAGCTTTGGAACAAGTTCACATCTCAAAATGCCCCAAGTTACAATACCCATTGTTCCCTGAGCGCCCTGTATAATTCTAACTGGATCGAACTGACCGGGACCCATAGGGCCGCTAAATGCTCCCTCCTCTAGTTCCTCCAAACTCTCAATGAGAGACGCTTCCCCAGTCCTAAAAACGTCACCCGTCCCATAAATTACCTCCACGGAAACTAGTGGGTCAAGCATATCCCAGTGGTACCTTGGCATAAGGATTGGCTCCCTCTCCACCGCACTCATCAATGCTGATTTCGTTCTCCGAGGAAGCAAAGGCATGTAAGGTCTCAAACCATACCTTTTAAGTTCCGGTATGAGTTGCTCAAAAGTAACTCCAGCCTCCACAGCTGCAATCTTATTTCTGCGGTTAATCGTTAAGATATTATTCATCCGGCTCAAGTCCACTATTACACTGCCGCCCAGAACAGGAATCGTATCGCCATGGAATCTTGGAGGCCCCGAACTGCAAGGCACCAGCGGTATCTTATTCTCCTTGGCCATGTCAACTATCTTCTGAACATCGTCTCTGCCCTTAGGTCTCACCACACCTATCGGTTTTCGGGCTGCAACAAAACTAAGATCCTGAGAAAACTCCTCCAAAATCTTTGGGTCATCTGAAACATTTTCTCTCCCCAAAATATGAATAAACTTTTCTAAAATCACCATTCACCTCCAAATTTCACAGCTATTTTAATTCACATACCCTTCGCTTGATGATTGTAGGCTTCAGCATCACTGAACTTTTTCCAACAGAGGGTATATGTAGAAATTATTACCTGTACCAATTCCACACCTCCTTCTGATTTTCCATTCTTACCAAGTTGGTTGTATACTTTACTGTGCAAAATTCGACTATTCTCTGCCCGTATGCTTTTTAGAAAACTTTGATAATCACCGCATTTCCTTTCATCCGATAGGTATATTTCTCCCTTATTTCAGAGAGAGTATATAAATTATGTATAACCATTTTTGATGAATAAACTCAAAATATATGAAAAATAGTTTACAGTCCCATCCATCCTATTACAATGAGGCAAGTGGAAATGGCTTTTTCATTATCCGCCCACATTCGTAAAGACAAACAATAAAATTATATACATATTTTCAAGATTAATAACCGGGAATTTTGGAGGTGTGGAATTGTCCTTCGCCAAGATTGACAAGGAAATTCTCTCGGGCCTAAGCGAAAAGCCAATGAGTATTTATGAAATCTCCCGCAGAACCGGAAGAGCTTGGAAAACAGTTAGGGACCATCTGAGAAGGCTAAAAGAGCTGGGAAAAGTGGAGTGCATCGACCAGGGAGCGGATAGGTTGTGGCGTTTAAGTTATAGTGGACTTGGAGCCCTGGAAGAGCATCAAATAATTGGCGTGGATCTTAGAAACATTACTCTGAACAGAGTAGATGCAAAGGAGCTTTTTTACTACAACAAGGCTGAGGGTAAGTTCAGGATGCCCCTCATAGAAGAGTGGGGGATGATTTTTTCCCTGTATGTCTTTGAGGCCCTCAGATCCGTTTTGGCCAAAAGGTTTGGCCCCAAGAATGCTGAAGCCATCCTTTTTGATGTGGGAAGAGAACACGCCCTCTATGGAATAAAGAAATTTTCAAACATGCTCGGACCAGCAAAGCGGAGCCTCGCAGAAAACCTCTTTGAACATGGAGTAAACCTCGAAGAAGCCAAAGGACTCTTCAAATCAGTATTCGAGTCACAAGGATGGTTCAAAGTGATAGACATACAAATAGGCAGAAACATTGTGATTAAGCTCAAAAACACCTTCGAGTCAATCGCTTACAGCGGTCTCTATCCCTGCAGCTTTCTCGAAGGATTTCTAGTGGGATTAATAGAAGTGCTATTCCACGAAAAAATTGTGAACCACCAAGAGTTAAGCTGCGTGTCCCAGGGAAAGGATTACTGCGAATTCCACATAGAAATGGGGAACGATATAAACAAGAAGTTCACCCCTTCCCGAAAAAAAGCAAACTAGCTTCTCCCCCCACAGGCTACACCATCTGCATTACAAAGATGGGTGCTCAGAAAGCCCCCGATTTTAATCGTGGGGATGAATGGGCAAAGATTTAAAGGTTTTCTGGTAAATGCTGTGTTGCATAATTCTTATTTTTTTAATTTATTTATATATTATTTTGAATTTTTTGCAATTTCACATTGTTAATTTGAAAAAATTTAAGAAAA
>Ga0185342_1000509_pt1 | contig 19462 bp, 11 predicted proteins | sample ConPoolayeEmetaG_FD_128045 | JGI IMG/M metagenome (GOLD analysis project Ga0185342, IMG submission 128045) | Hot spring microbial mat communities from California, USA to study Microbial Dark Matter (Phase II) - Cone Pool mat layer E metaG... ...
TTTTTTATCCGGGCCCGAGACAACCGCGGCGAGAAGATGGGCTTTTCCGGCCCGGATCCGACGTTCGCCGACGGCCCGGATATACTCGGCTCCGACGGAATCGTCTGTGGCGCTGACGAGGCCGAAAAGGATGGCGTCATCCACGTCCTTTCCCGGGAGTGTCCACAGGCTCAGGCGGGCTGCTTCCCGCTCCTCGCCGTGTGCGGCGGCGGACCGCTCGGCCAAAAAGCCGACCGTGGAGACGTCTCCGGCCCTGCCCAGCGCTCTGAGAGCGGCGATGCGGACAGCCGCTTCCGAACTCCGCGCTGCCTGGAGAATCGGGGAAAGAACGCTCCATGATGGATAAGCGGCGAGAACCGAGAGCAACTGAATCCGGCTCCGTTCCGGAAGGTCCGGCAAAAGTGCCGCCACAGAGGGGATTTGAGACGGATCGAAATATTCGGCGACGCACCCGATGGCCGGCTCCTGCATGTCTTCAGGGCCGCGGCTCAGGATTTCAAGGATCATCTTGGCGCCCCTGTCTTTTCCTGCGGCACGAATTTTCCCCCTCATCGCCGCCTGACGAAGATGAACCGGCAGCTCCCGCGGCGGGAGTGTCAGCAGACGATCAAAGATCTTCGCCCCGAGATCAGGATGATCGGAAGCGGGAAATCTCTCGGCCAAGCGAAGCAAAGACAAAGCGATATCGACTTTCCGCTCTCCTATGGCCTGATCCAGGGCTTCGCTCAATGCCGATGCGGCCTCGCCGGTCTCGATTTTTCCGAGAGAAATAGCGGCCGCCGAAGAGACGGCCGGATCGCTGTCGGAAAGAAGCGCAGCCAGGCTCCTCACCGCTTCCGGCGTTTTCCTTTCGCCGAGCGAGGAAATCAGGCCGAGTTTCGTCTCGCCCCTGGTCTTGCCCAGCGCCTCGAGCAGGGCCTCGTCGGCGGCCCTGCCTGGAATTTTTTCCAGGGCATAGCGAGAGACGTCGGTTGTTTTCTCGTCCTCGAGCATCCGGCCGAGAACAGGAACGGACTTTTCGCTTCCGACAAGCCGGAGGGCCCGGCAGACGGCCATCTTGGCATCGAGATTTTGGCTCCCTTGGAGAAAGGTCAATAGCCGCGCCTCTGTGTCTTCCCTGGCGCGATCAGGCTCTTTGTGCGCGAGGACGTATTCCCGGAGGCGAAAAAGGACCTCTTCCTTCTTGCTGTGTTCGAACGTCTCAAGATCCCTGAGCACGGCTTCGAGAGATGGAGGACGGAATCCCGGCCAGCGCCGAACGTCAGCCGGCGTCGAGACGTTCATCGTGGTCGCTGGAAAATCGGGCGGTACGGCCTGAGTCACGGCTCCGGTCGCCGCCCATTCCGCGCCGCGGCAAAAGGTCGTGATGAACCCGACGCATTCTATGGCCGTTCGGGATTCAGCGTCGACATGGCCGAGCACGGTATGGAAAATGCGGCCGGCGCCGTAGCGGACAGTGAAAAGGACGGGCTCGTGTCGGCCGGTGCCGCCCTGTTCGGGAGCGCTGTAAGCCGTCGCCAGGACATGGAGGTTTTGCGCCGGTCCGCGAAGAAGGCCGTAGAGCTCGTCTCTGGCGTGCATCCATCTTTCGGCGAGTCCGGCGGTGATCGGATGAGCGGTCGCCCGGTTGAAGATCAGGAACTCGTGTGGCGGGGTGTGCTGGCCGCAGGCGCCCGGCCCGGGGTCGCGGACAAAGCGGCCGTCCTTCCAGAAGACGTAAGGTCCGGCCTTTTCGCTTCGTCCTCCCCAGCCGGCCAGGCCGATGATCTCGTTGTATTCGGGCCAATCGGGGAAGGCATTGTTCGCCGAATGATAGACCACGACTCCGCCGCCGTTTTTCACGTACTCGACGAACGCGTTGCGGGTCGCCGGCGGCCAGGCGTCGCCGCTGTAGTCCAGGATGACGAGGCGATAGGCGGAAAAATTCGGGTTGAAGCCGCTCATGTCCGCCTTCGCCGGCGGGCTTACGGCCATCTCCACGCGGAAGAGCCCGGTGTCCTCGAGGATCTGCTTCAGGGCGGCGCTTGTCTCCTTCCAGTCATGGAAGTTTTGGCCCGTGACGATCAAAGTTCGGATGGGCTCGGCAGGGGGGCGGGCGGCGATTCCGGCGGGAATTAGAAAAAGGAGGGAGAGGGAGAAGAGCCGAGCGAGGAAGGGGAAGGCGTCCCTCGACGCTTTAAGAGAGGCATGATTTCCCGTTGTTTTCATTTTTTGATTCCCGATTTTCTCAATCTCAGGCGTTTTCATGGCGCTTGTCCTTCTTCTTACACCGGCAGCACCCAGGGCTTACGGTAGGAGCGCATCAACAAACGTTCGGCTTCCGGGTCGCCGATGATGGTTTCCGTTGTCGGATCCCAGCGGATTTTTCGGCCGAGTTCGATGGCGATGACGCCCAGATAGCCGACGCTTGCCGAGCGGTGAGCGACTTCGGCGGGCGTGATGGTCAGGCTCCGGCTCCGGACGCAGTCGAGAAAGTTTTGATAGTGGTCGCGGCTGCGGTAGAGTTTGATCTCGTTCGGGCCGATGACCTCATGGACCAGACCCTCGGGAGAGGTTTCGAATTTCCCCCGGTCGACATAGACCCAGCCGTATTCGCCGATCCATTTGGTACCGCTGCGGATTTCCGGGTGGCCGCCGGCGATGATCATAGGTGTCCCATCGGCGTAAATCGCCGTCAGGTAATAGCGAAGGGCGCTGTTGTAGATTCCCTTGGTCGGGAATTCACCGCGGCCCTCGATTTCGACCGGGCCGGTCAGGTCCCAACCCATGCCCCAGTGAGCGATATCGCCGTGATGTCCGATCCAGTCCATGAGCTGGCCGCCGCCGAAGTCCATGTTCCAGCGCCAGTTCATGTGGACGCGGGCTTTGCAATAAGGGACATAGGGGGCCGGGCCGACCCAGAAGTCGTAATCGAGTTCAGGCGGAGGAGGCGTGATCTCTCCCTGACCGAATGTGCGGGCGAAATCGTAATGTCCTTCGGGAAGCCCGACCTCGATCCGCTTGATCCTGCCGATCCGGCCGTTTCGGACGAGCTCCGCGGCCCGGTGAAAATTTTCGACCGAACGCTGCCACGAGCCGGTCTGCCAGACTCGGCCGTAGCGCTTGACCGCTTCGCACATCGCCCTTCCTTCGCGGAGGCTGTGGAAGAAGGGCTTCTCGCCGTAGATGTCGAACCCGGCCCGGGCGCAGGATATGGAGATAATGGCGTGCCAGTGATCGGGAACGGCGATGGAGACGGCGTCGATGTCCCGACGCAGGCAGAGCTCGCGGAAATCCGTCATGGCGGCGCAATCGGTGTTCCCGTATTTCTTGTCGACGATTTCCTTGGCTTTCTTGAGGTGATCTGTGTCGAGGTCGCAGACGGCGACCCACTGGACTTCTTCCTTGCCGAGGAACGATTCCATGTTGGGGATGCCCATCATGCCGAAGCCGATTCCGGCCATGACGATTCGCTCCGAGGCCGCCACGGCGCCGTTGAGGCCGAGAGCCGAGGGCCGGACGATCGTCGGGAAGCCTACGACTCCGGCCACGGCGGCGGGGAGTGTTTTGAGAAACTCGCGGCGCTTCATCCTCTTCCTCCTTTCTCGTTAAGCCGATTTGCCGGCTGGACGGATCCGGCAAGCTGAGCCGTTGTGTTCATCATCGACAATTGATTATCCTCAAAAAAACGCCGCCAGATCAACCTCTTCTTGCGGGTGTCGCCGAAAAGATGAAATTCGTCCGCCGCTGTGCTATAACAGGCGCTGAAGGAGAGGCCGATGATCGAGCTCTATCACGTCTCCAAAAGTTATAATCGGGGCAAGGTCCGGGCGGTCGACGACCTGACGCTCGTCGTCAACCCGGGCGAGATCTTCGGCTTTCTCGGGCCGAACGGAGCCGGGAAAACGACGACGATCAAGATGATCGTCGGGCTGCTGAGGCCGGATGCGGGACGAATTGCCGTCGAGGGGTTCGACATCGCCAGAGAGTCTCTCAAAGCCAAACAACTGACTTCCTATGTTCCCGATTATCCCGCCGTCTACGAGCGTCTGAGCGGACTCGAATACCTGAACTTCATCGGTGATGTGTACGGTGTGTCGAAGTCGGACCGGCTCGAGCGGATGGGAAAATGGCTCGAGATCTTCGAGCTTGCGTCGGTCATCACCAACCCCATCCAGAGCTATTCCCACGGGATGAAGCAGAAGATCGTGCTGATCGCGGCGCTCCTGCCGGCACCGCGGGTCATGGTCCTCGACGAGCCGCTCGTCGGGCTCGATCCCCGGGCCTCGCACCAGATCAAGGAGATGTTCCGCGACCACTGCGACGAGGGAAAAACACTGTTTTTCTCGACTCACATCATGGAAGTGGCGGAAAAATTGTGCGACCGGATCGGCATTATCCACAAGGGCCGGCTCATCGCCTGCGGGACGATGGGGGAGCTCAAGGCCCTCGTCGAGCGCGAGCAGTCGCTCGAATCGATTTTCCTGGAGCTGACCGAGAAATGAGCGGGGAAAGCCGGAGAGGAATTGCCGGGAAAGCCGGAAAATTCCGGGCCGTCGTTCGGGCGGGGCTGAAGTCGAACTTCGGGCTTTCCCTCCTGAAGCATCGGCTGCTTAAAGAAAAAAAGGACCGCTGGCTCGTCCCCGTGTTCGCCCTGGCGGCGCTCAGCGTCCTGCCGATGTTCTACGGCATTGTCGTGTTCATCAGGGGAGCGTATCATCTCCTCCAGCCGATGGGCCAGGAACGGGCCGTCCTCACCCTCGGAATTCTCGTTGCCGAAATCCTGATCCTGCTGTTCGGCATTTACTACGTCATTTCCGCTTTCTACTTCTCCCGCGATCTTGAGTTCCTCATCCCTCTTCCGCTCCGGCCGAGCGAGGTCATGGCGAGTAAGTTCGTCATCATCATGATCAACGAGTATCTTACTGTGGCGGCCGTCGTCCTTCCGGTGATCGTCACTTACGGAATTTCGGCCGGGGGGGGAATTGCCTTCTGGCTGAACGCAGTCCTGGTCTACCTTGCGCTTCCGGTCATCCCGCTGGCGCTCGTCTCGATCGCCGTCGTGGCCATGATGAGGTTCATCAACGTCAGCCGGAAAAAAGACCTCCTGATTCTCCTCGGCAGCATTCTGCTCATCGTCCTGGCGCTCGGCCTGCAATTCGCTCTGGGGAGATCGGCCGGGCCGGGCGGACCGGAGGCGGGGAGCCAGGCCCTGGCCCGCTGGATGGCTTCTCCGGACAGCCTCCTCCGTCAGGTGGGATCGAAGTTCCCGCCGAGCATCTGGGCGACGAAAGCCGTGGCCGGGGGGTTTTCCAAAGAGGGGCTGGCGAATCTGGCTCTTTTTCTCGCCGTCTCGCTGGCCTTTTTCGTCGGCATTGTCTTCCTGGCAGAAAAGCTCTTTTACGGGGGGCTCGTCGGTCTCGGCGAGACGACGGGCCGGAAGCGGCGGTTGAGCGGAAAGGAAATGGCCAGCCGGGTCTCTTCAGGAAGGCGGCCGCGAACGGCGATATTTCTCCGCGAGTGGCGGCTGATGAACCGGACGCCTATTTTCCTCCTCAACGGGACTCTGGTCGTCGTTCTTTTCCCCGCCATTTTCATCCTGATGGCGACGGTCAATACCGGCGGGCGAGGCGAGGGAGGCGACGCGATGGTCCTCTTGAGGATGATGACCTCGGTCAATCCCCTCTACACCATCCTGGCGACGGCCCTGTTCATGACCGTTTGCGGAAGTCTCAACGGAACATCCTCCTCGGCGTTCTCGAGGGAAGGGAAGCAGTTCTGGATATCCAAGGTCATTCCGGTCGCGCCGCGGGAGCAGGCGGCGGGCAAGTTTCTCCATTCCTACCTTGTGGCCATGCTGGGCGTCGTCACGGCTTCGATCGTCGGGGCCGTTTACCTCCGCCTCAAAGCGGCGCATTTGCTGGCCGCGGCAGGGCTCGCGCTTCTCGCCGGCGTTCTCCTCACCGCGGTCGGCATGATCATCGACCTGGCCCGTCCGCTCCTCGACTGGACGAATCCTCAGAAAGCGATCAAGCAGAATCTCAATGTCCTGCTGGCCATGCTCGCCGATATCGGAATCCTGACGGCGATTTTCTTCGGCGTCAAGGGGCTGCTCAAAGCGAAGCTCGAGGCGGATGCCGTCATCGGCCTGCTCTACGCCGCTCTGGCCGCGCTGGCGGCGCTCGCCTACCTGGCCTTGCTCAAGTTCGCCGACAGGCGCTACCCGGAAATCGAAAGCTGAAATCACCTCCTCTGAAGGAATCGGAGATCGGGGGAAGGCGTCGATGGAAATCCGGCCTTGAGAACCGGCTTTTCAGAGAAGGCAGCTTCTGTCCTCGAGGAGCTCGCGGATCCTGCCTTCCCCGACTTCTTTGACGACGAAGGACTTGCAGATCCGGCCGTCGACGAGCTCGAGAATCCGGTCCGCTTTCAGGGCGATCTCCCGGTCGTGAGTGACCATGATGAGGGTCGTCCCCAGCTCCCGGACCATGCGCGTCATGACGTCGAGGACGGCAAAGCCCGTTTCGCGGTCGAGGTTTCCGGTCGGCTCGTCGGCGAAGACGATCTTGGGCTCGTTGACCAGCGCCCGGGCGATGGCCACTCTCTGCTGCTCGCCGCCCGAGATCTCGTGCGGATATTTGTTCTTGATAGGAAAGATTTCGATCTCTTTCATCAGCCGCAGGGCTTTCTCGGTCATTTCCAACGGCGGCCGTCCCCGGCCGATCCAGTAAGGGATCAGGATATTCTCCAGAGCCGTGAATTCCGGAAGGAGGTAGTGGAACTGGAAGATGAAGCCGATGTTGGCGTTTCGGTAAGCGGAGGATTCGTTGATCTCGCCGCTCGAGAAATCCTTCCCGTCGATCACGAGGACGCCCGAAGTCGGACTCTCCAGAAGGCTGATGATGTTGAGGAGCGTCGTTTTTCCCGATCCCGACGGCCCGATGATCGCGGTCAGTGCCCCCCTCTCGAAGGCCACGCTGATATGGTGAAGGACTTCGGTCTTGACGACGTCGCCGAACGACTTGACGAGGTTCTTGACGACGATGATCTCATCCATTTCTGATGACCTCGATGGGCGAAAGCTTGGCCGCCCGGCGGGCCGGGATGACCGAAGCGACGGCCGAACCCAGGACGGCGAGCACGGCCGGCGTGACGAGATTGAAGGCTTTGAGCTGAAGGCCGAACGTTCCCGTTCCGAAAAACCTGAGAAAAGCGGCGCCCAGGGCATAGCCGAGGGCGATCCCGATAAGCGAGCCGGTCAGGCCGAGGGAAAGCCCTTGAATCAGGAAAATCCGGGCCGCTCCCCGGTTGTCCACGCCCATGGCTTTAAGAATCCCGAGCTGGCGGGATTTTTGGACCGCGGCGATCCCCAGAACGCTGGCGATGCCGAGCGATATGGCGAAGAGGACAAAAAACTGGATGACTCCGGAAGAGCCGCTCTGCGAGCGGAGGGCGGTCAGGAGTTCCTGGTTGCGCTCCTGCCAGGATTCGAACTTGACCCGGGAAAACTCCAAGCGGAATTTCTTGGCCAGGGCTTCGGCCTGGAAGACCTCCCGGATTCTGACCTCTATGGAGTTGATGCCGTTGAGAGAAAAAAAGCTCCGCGCCCGGTCGAGAGAGAGGAAGACCAGGGCATTGGCCTGGACCGAGCCCAGGTCGAAGATCCCGGCCAGGGTGAAAAAGTCGCCCGTGCCTTTATTATTCCGCATGAAAAACCGATCGCCGAGCGAAAGCTGGAGTTTCTCGGCGATCGTCCGGCCGAGGACGGCCGAATCGCCGACGAGATCCAGACGGCCCGCTTTCAGATTCCTGGCGAAATTATAGACCAGAGCCCCGTCCTCGGCGGTAATTCCTTTGACTGCGACGTTCAATGAAGCGCCGCCCCGCTCGATAAACGCTTGGCCACCGGCCACCGGACAGGCCGCCGCGACTTCGGGAACTCCTTTGAGATAGTCGACATACTGGTTCCAGGAGAGGATCTCCAGATTCTCGGTGTAGGGGACTCTCCTCGAGTCGGCGGCCTGGCCGTTTTCGGACAGAAAACCTGTGGGAACAGAATCGGGAGGAAGGACATAGATATGAGGGGCGGAACCGACGGTTCTCTCAATCAGGCTGAGCTGAAGACCGCCGATTAGGGAAGAAAGGAAAAACTGGACCGCGACCCCGACGGCGATGCCGGCGAGCAAGAGGACGGTCTGGCCTCTTCCTTTGAGGAGCCAGCGGAAGGCGATGTAGGGTTCGTGGGGCTTGAAGATCATTCGTCCCCGTCTTTAGCGCGGAGCGGCGACTTCTTTTCCCGGCCGCAGCTTTGCCGCGGCCGCCCGGATATCGGCATCGAGAACCACGGAGCCCTCGGCGAGGCTCTCGGCCAGAACCCACCGTTCCCCGACCGGCCGGACATCCACTTTGGTCAGAGCGGCTTTTCGGCCGTCCCACAGCCAGACGAAATTTCCGCCGGCATCTCTCTTCACGAACCTCGAGGGCAGGGCCGCCGCCTTCTCGAACTTCGCCGCCAGGATCTCGGCCTTGCCGGCCATGCCGTGCTTGATGACACCCTTATCGTCCCGGATTTCAATCCTCAGCTCGCAGGTGTTCTTCTCCTTGTCGACTTCGGTGCAGACATAAGAAACCCGGCCGTCGATTTTCATGTCGGGATAGGCGTCCATGATCACGACGGCAGGGAGTCCTGACTTCAAAAAGGGAAGCTCCCTTTGATCGACGTTGAGGACAAGTTGCCAGGGTGCGGTCTCCAACAGCGTCACGGCCTTTGTGGCCGCCGTCACTTTCTGACCGGGTTGAACGTGGACCTTGAGGACCGAGCCGTCGAAGGGGGCATGAATCCGGCTGTTTTCCAGCCTTCGGGCGGCAAGTTCATACTGCGCCCTGGCGATGGAAACCTGGTTTTCCAGGTCGGCGAGAAGACCGCTCCTCGAAATATTCTCCAGCTCGAGTTTCTGTTGATTGAACTGGGAAAGCGCCCGCTGGTATTCTTTCTCCGCTTTTTCCAGTTCGGCCCGGGAAATTCCGCCCGAGGCTTCGACGTTCCTGTATCTCTTCAACATCACCCGGGCCTGCTCCAGGTTGACCTCGTATTCGTTGAGTTTTTCTTTCAAGTTGGGCAGGATCTCTTCCCGGGCGTTTTTGAGCTTCATCTCGGCCGATTTCAAACTGTCGGCGCTGATGGCCAGGTTCCGCCGGGCCTCGAAATCGTCGAGCGCGATGAGCTTCTGGCCTCGGGCGACGCGGTCGCCGTCCTTTATCTCGATGGCTTGAATAATGCCGTCCTGAAGGAAGGTCATGTCGAGCGGCTTCGGCAGATCCACGGTGGAGTTGGCCAGAATCGTATAGTTCAGGTCGATAGGCTTCAGGACGTAATAATCGGCCGGCGTTTTTTTGACGGCATTTCGGAAGAGAAAAACGGCGATGACCAAGGCGACTCCGATGAGAAAAAGCCGTCCCGGCCGGAGCCATTTTAACCGCGCCATGAGAACCTCGTTTTCTTTATAGAAATGTACTGGGCCTTCTATGATAGCACAACGGCGCCGGGTCTTGAATACACGGCGGAATCGCTGCGAATTCCGGGCGAGCTAAGCGATTTTCGGCAACAGCAGCGCGTTGAATAGAAGCTTATAAGCGGCCTGGGTGGACGCCCGAAAAATCGGGCTAAAGGCAAAAAGAACGACCTGGCCTTTGCCCTTCTTCAGCCAGACGAGGCCGGTCTTGTCTCCGAGGAGTTCCTGCTTTTCGCAATAACCGCTCATGAGGATATTTTTCTCCGGAAATTTGCCGATGACGCGGCGGTCCATGTCGAAGATGGGAATGGAGGTGGAAAAGACGGGCCGGCCGTTGAAAATAACGCCGATCTCCCGGGGCAGGCCGAGAGTCAGCGGGTGGTCTTCGAGGAGCAGGATTTTCAGCAGCGACCCGGGGCAGTAAAGCCCGGCCTTTTGCATCCTCTCGGAAACGTCCTCGACCGGCAGCTGGAACTCCTCTTTTTCTTCCTTTCCGCGGGGAATTTCGAGTTTTCCGATGAAGAGGGGAGTCGACGAGCCCCAGGAAAGGATCGTCCCGCCGGAATCCAGGAAAGCGGCCAGCTTTTCCATCCCCTTTTTCCCGATGCCTTTGGTGAACTCGGGCGGATAATCGGCCAGATATTCCTCGTCTCTCGCTTTGTACCGGCCCTCGAGAAGAATGGACTTTTCGGCGTCGGGGAAGACGATCGTGTCGAAGTTTTTGGCCAGATCGGCGGTCTCGAAATCTCCGGGTCGGAGAACGGAAAAGGGGACGCTATAGGAATCGAACACGAACCGGGTCCAGCCGGCGTCCATGTCATGGAAATAGGTTTCGACAAGAGCGATCCGAGGCAGGGCAAGCCGCCGGGTTTTCGCGGTTGTCGGTTCGGCCAAAAAGACGGGGGGAACGGTCAGTTTTTCCAGGATCGGTCTCAACCGAGGTTCAGCTGTGAGAATGAAGCTTCCCTTCGGGAGTTTGATCCCTCCGCAAGCCGTTTCTTCTTCCAGTCTTTCGACCTTCAGTCCGAGTTTCAGGGCCTCGAAGACGGCCCGGAAGCTTTCATTGTTGTCGGCGCTGAGACCCGCCGCCCGAAAATCCGGCGGAATGTCTTTTTTCAGGCTGAAATCCTCACCGACCTCGACGAGAAGGCTTTCCAAATCCGCCGAGCGGCTGCCGATTTCGAGGGCCTGGATCCCCCGGTGGAGGGGCAAAGACCAGCTGGTGATGTCATAGGGCTTGATCAGCTCGCCGTCCGGAGTGTAGTGCCGGACCGGATATTCCTGCTTTTCCATTACCTCTTTAATGAACGGCCGAAACGGCTGCGCCAGGGGGACGACGATATCCCCGGCCGAAAACGATCGGCCTTCCAGTACGGCCGGCCCGGACAGGCGATAGACTTTGATCCCGTGCTCCCGGAGCAGGTTCACCGTCCCGACGAGCTCGCTCCGATCTTTCTGGCCGAGCGGCAGGACATAATAGAACGGCGGCTCGGTCAGGCCCTTTTTCACCTCTTTCCGGCAGAGGTCGTTCTGGAACATGAGGATTTCGCGGCGATTGAGCGAAGCCGTTTTGAGGATCGATCGGAGGGAGGCGATTTCGTACTCGACCATATCCGAGAGCCGCCACCAGCCTCCCGGCCAGGGAAGGGGCATGTTGATGCTCTTTTTGTATTCTGAGAGCCCCTTGCCGTATACGGCGAGCTCGTTCGGCTCGACGAAGACCGGCGTCGCGTCTTTGACGCTGGCCATTTCCGTCAGCATGCTGATGACGTTTTTCCAGAGACTCGTCTCCGTCGAGCCGGGCCAGTAGTCGTCGAAAATGTAGCTGTGGCAGACTCCGGCCAAACCGGCTTCGGTCATATCCGTAATCATCTGAGAGCCGAAGATTTTGGTCCAGTTCCAGAGGCCGGCATCGACGTTTTCGGCGATCGGATCGTGGACCGGCGGAACGAAATATCTCGGACCGCTCGTCCACATTTGATGCTTGTCCACCAGGACCTGGGGAAACCAATCCCGGCTGTAGACCCGGACGACCGCCTTGGTGTCTTCCTGGCTCAGCGTGACGTAATCGCGGTTATTGTCGTGCCCGACGTACTTGTGATAGACGCCGGGCATCGTGCTGCCCTCGTATTTCGTGCCTTTGTATTTCCGGTAATGGGCCACGACCATGTCCATGCCGTCAGGATTGAGGCTGGGGATGATCATCAGGACGACATCGTCCAGCCATTTTCTCCGCTGCGGCTCCTCGGTGGTGGCGAGCTCGTGAGCGACGAGAGGCGCGGCCTGGGACGGACCGACCTCGTCCGCATGCATGGAAAGCCCGGCCAGGACAAAAACCCGGCCTTTATCGAGCAAGGCCCCTCTCTCGAGTTCGGCGAGGCCGGACTCGAGGGCCAGCTTCCTGTTAATCTCTTTCAATTCGTCCAGGCGGCGGATATTCTCCTCGGAGCTGAGAAAGGCGATGAACATGGGTTTTCCGAGCGGAGAGCGGCCGATCTCCACCATCTTGACCCGGGGCGAGGCTTGGTCGAGCTTCTGGAGATAGCCGATCAGCTGTCCGTAATCGAACAGCATCCGGTCGGCGCCGGGGTTGAACCCGAAGTGCTCGGCGGGCGTCGGAACCGACTCAGCCGGCGGACCTCCCTCGGCCGGCGGGGGAAACAAAACCAAACAGAGGAAAAGAGCGAAAAGGGAGACGAAGAGCGCCTTGCTCTTAAATGACGGAAATCTCATCGTGCCTCTCCTTGGGAATTCGGTTCATTTTGATCTTGACTCACTTCAGCGGCCGGGACGATTCACGAAGCGAAGGACCGGCCGGACGGCCATTCATGACCGGCGGGCGTTCAAATCAAAGGCGTCAGCCCGGGGATAGCCACAGGGTCGACCGGGTTCGGCCCGAGTTCGTATGTCTTGGGCGAGAGATCGAGCTGGGAGGAGTTCATCGCCCAATCCCAGGAGATCGCCCGGCCCGTGTAGGCGCTCATCCGTCCTATGATGGCGCACATCGTGCTCTCGGCGATCCGGCGCCCTTCGTTCAGCGGCTTTCCGGCCCGGATGCTGGCGATGAGATCGGCCTGTTCCTGGACATAGGGATTCGGCTCATCGCCTTCCCATTTCCACGGCTTTTCGCCCCGGATCTCGCCGTAGCCGAAGGCCACGCCTTTCGTGCCGACGAGCTTTTCCTCGATCCGCTCGGCCGCGCCTTTGGTCTGACGGCACATGCTCAACACGCGCACTCCGCCCGGATACTCGAATTCGACGGCGAAATGGTCGTAGATATTGCCGTATTCGGGAGCCGTCCTAGCCTGGCGGCCGCCCATGCCCATCACTTTCTCCGGCAGGGCGCGGAAAGCCCAGTTGATGACGTCGATGTTGTGGACGTGCTGCTCGACGATGTGGTCGCCGGAGAGCCAGGTGAAATAGAGCCAGTTCCGGCACTGCCATTCCATCTCCGACATGCCCGGCTCCCGGAGCTTCACCCAGAGGTCGCCTTGGTTCCAGTAGCACTGGCCGCCGACGAGTTCGCCGATCGCTCCCTCGTGGATCCGTTTCATCAGCTCGAGATAGCGGGCCTGATGACGGCGCTGGGTGCCGGCGACGATGGCCAGGCCCTTTTTCTCGGCCAGGGCGGAGGAAGCGATGACCGAGCGGACGCCGACCGGATCGACGGCGACCGGTTTTTCCATGAACACATTTTTCCCCGCCTCGATGGCCGCCTGGAGTTGCATCGGCCGAAAACCGGGGGGCGAGGCCATGAGGACGAGGTTGATCTCGGGCAGGCCGACAAGCTTCTTATAGCCGTCGAAACCGGTGAACATCCGTTCCGGCGTTACTTTAACCTGAGCGGGGAACTTTTCCCGGATTTTCTCGAGCGAGGAGTCGATCCGGTCCTGGAAGAGGTCGAACATGGCGACGATCTCGACGCCTGAAGCCGCCTCCAGGCAGTTGATGGCCGCGCCGGTCCCTCGGCCGCCGCAGCCGATGAGGCCGATCCTGATGGTGTCCGAACCGGCGGCTCGGGCGCCCGGGATCCGCGGCAGGACCGCGGCCAGCGACGCCGTCGCCGACGCTTTCAGGAAATCGCGCCGCGAAAGACTATTATTCCTATCGTTTTTATCATTTTTATAAATTTTGGCCGACACCTGTTCCTCCTTCTCAAAAATCGTCGCAGGCCCGGTAGGCCTCGATCACGGCCCGTTCGCCCTCTTTGCCCGGCCGGCTCTGGCCGTGCTCCATGCACAGGACGCCCTGATATCCCTTGCCGTGGAGATGCCTGAAGATATTTCGGTAATTGATCTCTCCCGTCGTCGGCTCCTTCCGGCCGGGGCTGTCGCCGATATGGAAGGAAGCGATCTCGTCCCAGGCCTGGTCGATGTTCGGGATCAGATTGCCCTCGGTGATCTGCTGATGGTAGAGGTCGTCGAGGATCTTGCAGCAGGGGCTGTGGACGGCCCGGCAGATGGCGTAGGCCTGGGGAATCCGGGTCAGGAAAAGCCCCGGATGATCTTTGGGGTTGAGCGGCTCGAGGACGAGGATCAGCCCGGCCGGCTCGCAGATCTCGAGGCAGGCCCGGAGATTGTCGATGACATTTGCCGTCTGGTATTCCCAGGCCAGGCTTTCATCGAAGCGGCCCGGAACGACGAGGGCCCACTTCGTGTTGACCCGCTTCGAGGTCTCGACCCCCTGCTTCATCCGCTCGCGGAGCATCGCCCGGACGTCCCGGTCCTTAGTCACAAAGCTCTTGACTTTGAAATCGGCGTAGAGGACGAACGGTCCGAGCGTCAGGCCGCGCTTGGCGAGCTCGCGGGCGATGAGCTCCTGTTCGGCCGCCGGCCGCGCCATAATGCCGTTGTCGAACATGGCCGTGAAGCCTTCATCCGCCGCAAACTGGATCTGGGCCGCGAGATCCGTCCCGGCGTGATTCTTGAACTGTCCGAAGCTCGGGGCGTATTTCAGCTTGAACGGTCCCTTTTTCGATGCCTGGACGTCGCGGTCGTCCGAGCGGAGCGCCTTGACGCCGGCGACTGAAACCGCTGCCGCTCCGAGCGCCCCGGCGAGGAGTTCCCTTCGTTTCATCTTTGACCTCCGTAATCGCGATCAGTCCACCTTTATCGCAAAACAAGTGAAAAATCAACCTCCGGGGCGGTCTTTTCTCGGCGCCCGATCCTTATCGCCCGGGCGGTCGCCGAGAGGGAAAAGATAAACGTTTTTCTGCTTCAGGCTCGAGCCCACCTCGACCGATGCGCAATAAGGCAGATAGAAAGGATGGATGATTTTCAAGGTGTATTTTCCAGGTCGGAGAAGCCTTGTGTATCTTCCCGTGTTCGGGTCGCTTTTCCGAGGCAGGATGTAACGGAAATCATCGATCTCGACGATAGAGACGTCCGCCTCCACCGGTCCGCCCGTCCGTCCGTCGATGATCCGGCCGGTCAGCCCGGGTCCCCGAGCCCGGTCGAGAATGTAAAACGCACCTTCGAGGTTGGAAGCGACGATGGACTCGATCTCGGCAAGGTCGAGAGGAATGAAGGTCGTTCCTGTTTCGACGAGAAATTCCAGGGCTCCGGTGACGGCGTACATCCACGGTCCGCTCTGGCTGGCGGCCGTCTGACGTCCGTAATCGTAGGTTCCCATTCCATCCTTTTTTTTGATTTTTCCCGCCAGGCCAGCGGCAATCTCCTGGAGGAGGGAATGATCCGGCGCTCGGGCGGAAGTATTCGGCCAGGACCACTGATAATAGACGATTTCTCCGCTGCTGTGGTAGGTGAGGGAGAGGACGAACTTTTCCCGCAGAGCAAGATCCCTCTTCGCCCGGGTCTCGGACTCTGAGAAGGCCCAGGGTCCCCGGTAAGTCCAATCCGCCGGATTGGATGATCCGGCCTCGGTCCAGTTCCAGTCGTAATTCCTGTTCAGGTCGACGCCGTCGTAGTCCGGGTCGATCCTCCCGTTTTGATTATTGTCCCTCAGGTTCTTCCGCCACCAGGGTGAGCCGAGCGCCTGGTCGACGATATATTTATAGCCGTCCGGATTCATGATCGGGACGACCCAGATTTCGAAGTCGTCGACCCAGGACGTGATTCTCGCCTCCTTTCCGTACCCGAAGAGAAGCGTGTCGATCAGGGCGAGACAGATTTCGTTTCCCAGCGGTTCGCGGGCATGATGCATTCCGTCGAAAAGAACCGTCGGCTCGTCTTCATCGATTTCCGGGTGATCGGAGATTTTGAGCGCCAAAAGGGGAAGATTCCAGAGCGTGGTCTGGCCGATCGCCTGCAGTTTGGCGATATGAGGATGGGTCAGTTCTGCCTGTCGCAGGAAGGCCTGCGTTTCTTCGAGCGTGTGATAGAAGGGATCCAAAGGGACGCCGGCCAACCGAGATTCGCGCTCGAGAATTTCGATCCCGTAGCCTTCGGCGGCCAGGGAATCGATTTCCTCTGCCGTCAGGACGGCCAGGGGCCGTTCCCGGAAAGCGTGAGAGGCAAAATCGAGCGGTCGTTTGAAGAGAGCTTCGATCTTCGCCGGCGGGGCATGGATGCGGACGAGGCAGCGTTCGGTCGCCCCCGGATCGGATGAAGAGCCGAAACCTGGAATTGCGGGGAGAAAGAGAAGAAAGAGAGAGATCGTCACGGGAAGGGGCGTTCCTCCTGCCGGGGAAAACAAACGGCGCATGAAACGGCTCTTCTCGCTATTTTAGGACGATGTTAAAACGCCAGGAGAAGGGTTGTCAACTCGAGTCCTTGTCCCGACGGGGAATTGACAGGGAAGGGCCGGATAGCGGAAGATAATTGTCTCATTTCCGAGAGAGCGACGAAAAACTGGTGAGCGAAGGATACCCCGTCCCGAGTTCGAGTCGCCCGGTCGAACCGGTCGTCGTTTCGAGGCCCGGGCACTCGATTTCCCAAGCCGCGATCGACCCCGATGTCTTGAAAATCGTTTACCGCCTGAAACGCCTCGGGTTCACCGCCTATCTGACGGGCGGCGCGGTGCGGGACCTTCTGCTCAACCTTCCGGCCAAGGATTTCGATATCGTCACCGATGCCCGGCCGAGCCAGATCAAAAAGGGTTTCGGCAACGCCTACATCATCGGCCGCCGATTTCGACTGGTGCACATCCATTTCCGGGGAGGGAAAGTCATCGAGGTGGCGACGTTCCGGCGGGTCGCCGACAGGGAAGCGCGGGCCAGGGCGGAGCTGGAGGGCGGCCCGGTCAATCCCTACGGGACACCGTCTGAGGACGCATTCCGCCGGGATATCACGATCAACGCTCTTTTCTATGATGTCATCGAAGATAAAGTTGTCGACTATGTCGGGGGGCTTGAGGACCTCGCGCGGAGAATCGTTCGGGTCATCGGCAACCCGGAGGAGCGGTTTGTCGAAGACCCCGTCCGCATCTGGCGCGTCCTCCGCCACGCCTCACGCCTGGGTTTCGCCCTTGACGAGAGAGCCGAGGCCGCCGTCGCCTCGCACGGGCATCTTCTCCGTGTCTGTTCCGGCGCCCGCCTGTTTGAAGAGCTCAACAAGGATCTGGCGCGCGAAACGCAGCCGGTCATTCAGGAACTCCGAAAATACCGCCTTCTGCGTCATATTCTCGGCCGCGTCGGCGAGGATTATGAAACCGACGAAGAGATGTTCTCCCGGCTGAACGCGCTCCTCATGATCAAAGACCGAGCCGCAGCTTCCGGCCTCGAGCTTTCTCAGGCGGAACTCTACGGCCTCTTTTTCTGGCCCTGGCTTGAGCCTGTATTGAGGCAACAGGGGATCGATTTTCACAAAGCCCTCAGTGAGTCCTTCCGAAACTCGGAGATGAGAGTCAACCTGCCACGGAGCCTCCGGGCAAAGATTTGTCAGACGTTGATCCTCGTTTCCGCCATGATCAGGGCCATGGAAACCGGCAGGCTGCGCTGGTCTCTTCTCAAACGCCCGGAGTTCGCCGGGGCGTCGCGGCTTTTTTTTCTCATTCGCGAAGGTCGCCCCAAGGGGAAAGACGAATCCTTTGTTTCCTTCTTTAAGAAAGCCTACCCGTCGGCCGGAAAACCCTGGAAACGGGGCCGGCACCGCCGGTTTCGAAAACGCTTCGCCTGATCAAAAATCCAGCCGGATTCCGGTCTGGAAGGAAAACCCGGCGGTTCCATATCCGTAGACCGTTTCATACTCGGCATCGAAGATATTGTCCAGGCGGCCGTAGAGGTGCAGGCCGGGGCGGAGCGCATAGGAGAGTACACCGTCGAGGAGGAGGTAAGGGTCGAGACGGACGCGCTGGGGCGTCCAGGACGAATAGTCCAGATCCTCCCTTTCGCCGACACCGGAGAGGGAAAAAGAGATGGTCCATCGCCGGGCGAAAGAATAATCGAGACGGGCGGTGAGGATGTCTTCCGGCCTTCTCAAAAGCCGGCTCCCTGAGATTTGATCCTGAGCGCGAAGGTGGGTGAAAGAGCCGGAAAAGAGAAGATCCGGGCCCGGAGTCCATTCCACCTCGAGCTCGACTCCATTGGATCCGGCCTTTCCGATATTGAGATAACCCCGGGAATAATCGAAATCGATGAGGTCTCGAAACGCGTTTTCAAAATAGGTGATTCCTGCTCGGAAGCTTCCATCGAGAAAAGGCTGCTCGATGCCGGCTTCCCAGCCGACCGATCTTTCGGGCCGCAGATTCTCGTTTCCGATCGGACCGAAAAAGGTCGCCGGCGCGTAGAGCTGATAAAGAGACGGCGACTTGAATCCCGTTCCCAGGCTGGCCCGGATTTTTGTTCCGGTTTGGGGGAGAATGACCGCCGGGGAAAGGCGAAAGGTCAGGGCGCGTCCTGCCCGGCTGTGGTGATCGAGACGAAGGCCGGCGACAGCAAAGAATCGGTCGGCAAGACGGAGGACATTCTGGGCATAGATGCCCGCGGTCCCGGCGCTCTGCTTCGGGAAAAGGCTTTCGTAGGGTCCCCATAAACCTTCCGAGCGGTATTCGGATTCGGCCCTCTCTTTCTCCAGCTCAAGCCCGAAAGTCAGCGTGTCGGACGGATGGAGGAAGAGGTTGTTCTGCCAGTCGAGCTTGAGGAGCCGGCTTTTAAAGAATCCCTCCTCTGAGTCGAAGGGATGGAGCGGATCCGCCGGGTTCTTGTGGTCCCGGCGGGATTCGACGGCAGCGAGAATCAACCTCTGTTCCCAGCGGTCGGCGAAGAAAAGGCCGCGCACTTCTCCCCGGAGAAAGATCGAATCGTGGTCCTGAACGTTATTGGGATCGTCTCCGCCCGGACCGCCGAAGTTGTCGATTTCGGTTGACGTTTGGATGGAGCGGGCGGTAAAGGCCGCTTCAATATTCTCCCCAAGTTTGAATCCCAGGCGGGCGGAGAGGCTCAGATTATCGTAACCGTCCGACTCGGAATTTCCTGAGTAGCGTCTGCCGGCAGCGGAGATTCCCTCCGTTCGGTAGCGAGACAGGCCGAACGAATAATCGAGCGGGCCGGTCGATCCGCTGACCCCGGCCTGTCCTCTCAGAGTCTGGAATGAGCCCCCGCTCGCGGCGAGCGTCCAGCGAGGCCGGCCCGATCCTCTTTTGCTCATCAGGTTGATCAGCCCTCCGAGCGCGTCCGAGCCGTAGAGCGGGCTGAGAGGTCCGCGGAAGATTTCGAGCCGCTCGATATTTGTCAGGTCGAATTGGGAGAGATCAGCGGAACGGGAAGGATTGACGGGATCATTGATTTCAATCCCGTCGAGGAGGACGAGGGTATGCTCGGAATTCGCCCCGCGGAGGAAGATGGAGGCGGACGCTCCGGGGCCGCCGTTCTGAGCGATAGAAACGCCGCAGGTTGCCCGCAGCGCTTCGAGGACAAAGGTTTTTTTCGTCTTTTCGAGGTCGCCTGAGGTGAGGACGACGACCGAAGCTCCGAGCTCCCGGGCAGGAGTTTCGAGGCGGGTCGCCGTGACGACGATCTCATGATGCTCCGTGGCCGTCGAGGCCGGGGTTTTTGGCTTCTGTTCGTCTTCAGA
>Ga0185342_1000512_pt1 | contig 19399 bp, 16 predicted proteins | sample ConPoolayeEmetaG_FD_128045 | JGI IMG/M metagenome (GOLD analysis project Ga0185342, IMG submission 128045) | Hot spring microbial mat communities from California, USA to study Microbial Dark Matter (Phase II) - Cone Pool mat layer E metaG... ...
GGTTCATGGCCCCGTAGACGCGGTATCGCTCGTCCAGTCCCTGGACGTAGGGAGCGACTGTGTCGCCGAAGACCAGACTGAACACGCCGGCCACCGGCTGCCCGCGGTGCCGGGCGATGGTGACCCAGGCTTGGTCGCCGAAACTCGCGGCCAGTTCTTGCAGGAATCGGTAGGGATAGTTGAGCGAGCCGAGGCGTCGCATGCTGCGGCAGTAGAGTTGCCACAGCGTCTTGAGCTGCCCGGCGTCATGTTCGACTATCACGTTCTCACGCTGGCGGGCTTGCCGAGCCGCCGCGCGCGCATGCTGGGGCAGGAAGGTTTCGAGGCCGGCAGGGTCGGTGGGTAGGTTGCGGACGTACCCGTCGTAGCGTTCAAGGTTTTCCAACCCCGCAAGCACTGCTACGGACGAGCGCAGCTCCAACAGGCAGGCATTGCGCTCGTGCACCAGCCGGATCGCCGCTTCGGCCAGTGCCAGGCGGGTCTGGTGGTCCTGTGCCAGGATGCCTCCGTAGGTTGCGTAAGGCAGGCTGCACAGCAGTCGCCTGCCGAAAAGGCTGTTTATCTCAAAAAGCGGCAGGATTCCTACTATCTGTTGCCCGCGCAGCGCCAGCAAATGATGGGCATGGTGGCCGAAGGCGGTAGCGACTGCGTCGCAGAAGGCTGGCGTGTGGAAGACGCTGGCGTCTGGATCGCGCCTTACATAGGCGGCCCACTCCGCGCGGTCCTGTGGCGTTGCTTGCCGCAAAACCAGCTCTTCGGTCGGCGGTGCAAACCGCGACTGGTAGTCGGACACTGCCTGTTGCGGCGGGCGCGCATCAGCCTTCGCGGTAGTAGTAGCCGTAGCGGTCATAGTAGAACGAGCGCCGGTCGCTGCACCGGGTAATGATGCAACCGAGCAGCTTCACATTGTTCGCTTGCAGTGTTCGCACTGCCTGAGCGGCGGCCGGCTCCGGCGTGCGGTGCATCTGCACTACCAGAATCGCGCTGTCGCACGCCGGGGCCAGCATGCTTACGTCCGAGACGGTGTTAACCGGCGGCAGGTCCACGAACGTATAGGCGAAGGACCGTCGCAACTGCACCAGAACCTCGCGGGCCGCGGAGCAGCCGAGCAGCTCGGCGAGGTTGTCCGGCGCGTGTTTGCCCGGGGGCAGAACGTAGAGATTCGGAAACGGCGTGCTGCACAAAACTTCAGGCAAACTCGCGCTGCCGCGGATCAGTTCTGCCAGCCCCGGGCGCTGCTCCAACCCTAGCATTTTTCCAATTGAAGACCGGCGGAAGTCGGCATCGGCAATCAGCGTGAGGTGCTCGCCGCCTTCGGCCATCACGATTCCCAAGTTCATGGCGCAGGCGCTTTTGCCTTCCTGTGGAATGCTGCTGGTAATCGCGATGACGCGGTGGGTGCCAGCGGAGTTCATGCTTAGCAGCCGCGCGCGGATTGAGCGGAACTGCTCGCATACCGCGGAGTAGCGGTCGTGAAACGCGATCACCGCCGAGTCGATCCGGCGCGGGTCCCAGACGCATTTGCCGCCGGCCGAAGGTGCTTCGGCTGTGATGCCGATGCCGGGCTGAAAGTAACTGCCGGAATCGGCATCGTTTGTTTGGGACACGCCGGAAGCGGCCTGCGGCGTCGTTGCTGCCCGCAACTTTTTGACGATTTCGAGCATCGAGCCCATGTCGGCCCCTCATCCGGGTTATCGCATCCCCACAGCGCGCAGCGGGAACAGGCCCTGTGGCAGTACCCGCTGTAGCCGCACGACGGCTTTGCGGTAAAGCTCGGGCCGCTCGAGCGATACGTAGGTCAGGCCACCGCTGAACGTAAACAGCGCCAGCAGTATTGCGGCGGTCGGGATCCAGATCAGGCGGTTTGCCCGTCGTCGTCGGCGCACCTGGGGCGTCGGGATCTCACTGACGCATTCGAGCACCGGTATCCCCAGGGAGCGGGATACCTGTCCGCTGGAGCGGAACGAACGATCGCGCAACTCGGCCAGGGCCACAAACACCGCGGCCGCTAACAGTCCTGAGCCGGCACACAGGGCAAACAGCGGCGTGGCGCGGGGCCAGACTGCCCGGCCGCTGTCTTTGGGTTCTTCCAGCAGCGCAAACTGAACGCCCCGCTGCTCCTTCTCGGCCGCCAGAATGCGGTTGAGCTGGCCAAGGTGTTCCCGCCACATCGCGATGGTCAGGGCATCCTGCTCGGCCTGATCGCTCAGGCGCCGCAGCTCCTCGCCGCGGTTCAGGAGCTGGTCGTAAAGCGCGGCAAACCGGCGAACCTGGTCGTCGGCGCGCGAGAAGTTGGCCTGGGCCATCTCGAGCTGTCGGCGCAGAGCTTCCAGCTCCAGTTCGACGCGCAGGCGCTCGGCCCCGGGTGGCGTACGGCCTGGTTCGCGTAAGGCTGCGGCTGCCGCGGGCGTCGGCTCGGATTCTGCCATCGCTTGACGCAGAGCGGCGAGCTTGCGCTGTAGAGCTTTGACCGTCGGGTGCTCGTTGGTCATCCGGCGGACGGTCAGCGCGTCGGCCAGCTCGCGTTCAGCATCTTGCAGGCTGCGGCGGAGGGCTTCGCGGGACTCGTTCGAAGCGGGCGGTGCGACCGGCGCGGGCCGGCTCGTGGTTGCACTTTGCGCTTCCAGCGAGGCAAGCTCCAGCAGGAAACGCTCACGGGCCGCTACCTGGGTCTCCAGTTCTACTTTTCTCTCCAAAAGCCGCTCGCGGTTCTGGCGCAGCGTTTCCAACCGCGTGCCCGCACCCGTCAGGTCCGTCGGATCCACCCCGGGAAAGTCCCTGAACGGGGCGCTGAGCGATTCCTGGCGCTCGGCCAGCTCGCGTTCGAACCGCTCGATTTCGGACTGGAAGAACTGTTGAGTGCTTAAAAGCATTTCGGTGATTCGGTCGCGGGTTCTGGCGATGTAGCGGTCGCGCAGCTCGATGGCAAAGGCCTTGGCCAGGCGCGGGTCGTTGGCGGTGCAGTTGAGCTGAATGGTGTCGAGGTTCGGGGAAGTTTGGAGCAGCTTGACGGACGCCTGCAAGCCGTGGTTGATCAGTGTCCGGTCGAGGGCTTTGAGCGAGGCTTCTGAAAGCGGGCCTTCGGGCGGAACCAGCTCCGCCGGCAACCGCCCCAGCTTGACGGCCGCCTCGGCCAGGGCGCGCGAGCCGGTCATGTCGATGGTCAGGCTGGTCTTGAGGTTGTCGAAGCTGTAGGGTGAGTTCTTGCTGATCAGATTGCGCAGCACCGTGTCGTCGCGGCGCTCGAAGATGGTACTGGCGACGTAGCGCCGCGGTATGTGCTGACTGCCCCAGAACGCCAGAGAGCCGACGATTCCGACGCCGAGCAACACGCAGCGCCAACGGTACCGCAGAATCCGCGTGTACTCCGCCAGGCTGTTGCGGATATCTTCCAGCGGTCGGGTCTGGGTGCTCATGTTTATCTATCGAGCCTTGCCGGCCGCCGCGGGCGGCCAGGACTATCTGCGAAATATCCTTCGGGGGCGTCGACCATCCCCGTCATCCCATTCGTCCTCGTAAACCCGATGGGCGTCGATGGCCTCGGCGGGCTCGGCGTACACATCTACCACCGGTTCGACCGGGTACAGCAGCTCGCGGACGCGCAACCCGAGCCAGGCCAGTGGTGTCGGCGGCACCTCGAGGATGTCGCCGGGCTGGAGCAGGACGTTCCGGCCCGCATCGCCGGTACGCACCAGGTCATCCAGGTCCACGATGATGGTTTTGGGCTGGCCCGTTTGCGGATCCGGTCGCACCAGTCGGATCTGCGAGCGCCACGCCAGGAAGGTAGGTTCCGCCTCCGCAAGCGCGCTCACCAGCGTGTCGCGTCCGGTGTACGGCTTGGGACCGGGTCGCAGCACGTGGCCGAACACGTAGTACTGCTGGCTGGCGTAGCGCGAAACGTCGACCACCACTTCCGGATCCACGTAGTATCGCGAGAGCAGCTCGCGCAGCTTGGCGGCGATCTGTTCGGTCGTGAGCCCGGCCACGTCCACCTCACCCAAAAGCCGCAGCGCGATTTTCCCATCGGGACGCACCCGTCGGACCGCGCCGTCGATTTCCGGTGCCACGGCCGCGTGGATCGTGATTATGTCCGGAGGCTGCACCACATACTGGCCGGTGGAGACGCTCTGCTCGTGCGCCTTCAAGAAAGCTGCGAGCTGACCATGTGGGTTGCTGGCGCAGCCGGCGCTGACCAGGCCGACGATTGCGGCAGCAAGAAGTTTAGCCGCAGTGCGCTTCAGCCTGGCCGGTCGCCTGGCCAGCACCGCTGCTATCCGCTGCCGTCTAGTAGGCTTGCATTGGGTTGGCACGGCAGCACGCATAACGGTCGAGACCCGATAAGCGGTCGCATCGCCTCCGTGCCCTGAATATGGGAGCCTGCTGCTCCCTGACTGCTGGGTTATCGTCCGGAACATGGCGGGGGTGAAGTAGGAGCCGGCGCCGGGCAACTTTCTATCGGGAGTCCTTCGGGATGCTTCAGCGGACGCCATTTACGTCCGATCTTGCCGGCAGTGGCTGGCTGGAAAGCCCGGGAATAACCGGGCCTGCTCTTGCCCGGCTTCCGGGCCGGCTGGTGCGGGCCGCAGGCGCGGTCCGAGAAAAAAGGCGATCAGGCCTGACGAGGTCAAGGTGGCGACGACGAAGCCTTATGAGCACTTCGGACTGACCCGGCCGCCCTTCGAGGCCACCCCGGACCCGCGCATCTTCTGCCCGGCCGCCTCCCACAGCGAAGCCTTGGCCACCCTCGAATACGCCCTGTACGCCCGCAAGTCCTGCACCATCGTGATCGGCGAGTCCGGCATCGGCAAGACGCTGATCGCACGCCTGGTGGCAGGAGTGGCTTCCCGTCAGCGGTGCGTCATGTGGCTCCACGGATTGGGCCAGCCCGCGGATACCATCGAGGTGAGTCTGTTCAAGCGCGGGACGCTCTGCGGATCGGCCCCGGGCAGTCCTCCCGAAATCGTCAGCCTCGGCGAGTGGATTCGTCGACCCCCCGAGTTTACCGACGCGCCACTGCTGGTCATCGACAACGCCGACGAACTTCCCGAACACGGCTGGCTGCACATCCTGGCGCTGCTCTCGCGCGACTTCCAGTTCCCCGAGCCGGTTCAGCTTGCGATTCTGGGGATGCCCCGACTGCTGCGCCGGATTGCGGCCCCGGACATGATGCGGCTGCGGCGGCGCATTTTCCGCATCTGCTGCCTGCGGTCACTGAGTCAGCCCGAAGTGGTGGAGTACATCCGCTACCGGCTGGCAGCCGCCGGCGCCGGATCCGCGGAGATCTTCACGCCCGGCGCAGTCAACCAGATGTACCGACTTACCCGCGGGAATCCGGGCCTCATCAATCAGGTCTGCGACAACGCGATGCTTGAGGCCTTCAGTATCGGGCGGGCCACGGTCAATGCGGCAGATGTGCTGGCCGCCGCTCAGGCGCTGACCGGCTCACCGCAGATGCTGCCTTCGGTGTGGAAGCAGCTTGCTGCGCTGACGACTACCGCCGGCCACGCCGCCGCGTCCGCCGACACCGCTGCGCAGCCTTGTGCTGCCGAGGTTCGCGTCGTTTCCGAGGCGGGGGTCGCCAGCGGCGACATGAATTTGACGCAGCGGCTTGGTCGGCTCGAAGAACGACTCAGCCGTGCCTTAGCGGCAGTTCGGCAGGTCTGCGCACCTTTGGAAGCAAGCGCGGAGGCGCCGGAGCGACCGGAGCCCTTCGAGCCGGTCTGCGTTGAGCCAACGGGGCCGGTCGAACCGGTCGAGGTCGGCGCCGCGGGGGATTAGAAGGTGGCGGCAGAGCCCGCGACCACGATCGTAATCGATGCCCGCGGCATGAAGCTTTCCGCCAGGCTCCGCGAGTTCTGGCGCTACCGCGAGTTGCTTCTGTTTCTGGCCTGGCGCGACATCCGCGTCCGCTACCGCCAGACGTTCATTGGGGCGGCCTGGGCTCTGGTCGAGCCTTTCGTGGGGATGGTCGTCTTTACTTTGCTTTTTTCGCGGGTGGCGAAGTTCAGCAGCGGCGACATTCCCTACCCGCTTTACTGCTACGCAGCCCTGCTGGTGTGGAACTTCTTTGCCCGCGCAGTACGCGAAAGCACAATCTGCTTTACCGCCAACGCCGCGCTGTTGCGCAAAACCTACTTTCCGCGCCTGATTCTTCCTGCCGCCTGTGTGCTGTCGCTGGTGGTTGACTTCTGCTGCGCCCTGGCGCTGTTCGTGGCGCTTTCGGCCTACTACGGCGCGCGGCCGGAGCTTTCTGTGCTGACAGTGCCGCTGTGGCTCGCTTTGGCGGGCAGTGCCGCGCTGGGCAGCGGGCTGATACTGGGGGCCATCAACCTGCGCTACCGCGACATCGGTCAGACGCTGCCATTTATCGTGCAAACCTGGCTGCTGGCCAGTCCCGTCGCATATCCGCGCAGCGCCATCCCCGCCTCCTGGCTGCCCGTGTACGAACTTAACCCGATGGTCGGAATCGTCGAAGGCATGCGCTGGGCCCTGCTGCCACAGATGCCGCTCGATCCGCGGCTGACGGCGCTGGGTGCCGTAGGGGCGCTGGCACTGCTGGCTGCCGGCGTGTTGAGCTTCTCACGTGCCGAGCGCGGCCTGGCGGACGTGGTTTAGCACCGTGTCGCGCGAATCGGTGATCCGGATTGAAGGCCTTTCGAAGCGCTACCGGCTCGGTACGGGCACACCCGGCCTGCACCGGGCAATCCGCAGGCTCCTGCGCCCCGGCCCACGACCTCAGCAGAACGTAATCTGGGCCTTGCGAGATATCGACTTGGAGGTCCGCCGGGGAGAAGTGCTGGGAATCATCGGGCCTAATGGGAGCGGCAAGAGCACCTTACTAAAAATTCTGGCGCGCATCACGGAGCCAACCACAGGACGCGTCCTGATGCGCGGGCGGATCGCCAGCCTGCTGGAGGTCGGCACCGGCTTCCACCCGGATCTGACGGGTCGCGACAACATCTATCTTAACGGCAGCCTGCTGGGCCTGAGCTTCCGCGAGATCCGCGAGCGTTTCGCCTCGATTGTCGAGTTTGCCGGGACAGAGCTTTTTTTGGATACGCCCGTCAAGCACTATTCCAGCGGCATGTACGTGCGATTGGCTTTTGCCGTCGCGGCCCATCTTGAGCCGGACATTCTCGTGGTGGATGAGGTTCTGGCGGTTGGAGATGTGGCCTTTCAACGCAAGTGTCTGGGCAGGATGCAGGCAGTCGCCGACAGTGGCCGCACGGTGCTGTTTGTCAGTCACAATCTGGCGGCCATTAATCACTTTTGCACGCGGGCGGTGCTGCTGCGGGAAGGGCAGATCGTCGACCAGGGCGAGCCGGCCCGCATTGTCGGGCGGTACCTCGCCGAAACTTTCGCCTGTCAGCGTCAGCGCAGCTACCCGCGCGATCCGGCCAAGCCTATGCAGATCCGGCGCATCAGTCTGCACGGCCTGCCGGATGCTCCTGGCGGAGTGCTCTACCGCACTAGGCCGTTCGAGGTACGCGTTGTCTACCAGGTGAACGCACCGATTTCCGGTTCCATTGTCAGTCTTCTGCTGGAAAAGCCCGACGGCGGAACGGTTTGCCAGACGCGGGACATCGACTCCGATCCGGAGTGTCGGCGCCGCTACGAACCCGGGTTGTATCAGGCAACGGTGCGCTTCCCGGGAAATCTGCTCAACGCAGGTACGTACGCGCTGCGGGCGGCGATCGAGTCCACCCTGCTCGGACGTGATGCGTTCGACCACCAGCCGGGTCTGACCTTCGAACTGCTTGATCCCGAGGGTGCCACGCTACTGCATACCCGCGGCCGGCAGCGCCCCGGCGTGCTCTTTCTGAACTTGCCGTGGATGGTTGAAATGCTGGACGACGGGGAACCGGCGCCGCAGGTTCAGGACACATCCGCGTGTGTCGGCCCACCGTAGGCGACCTCGGACTCCGCGACTGCGGCTGCTAATCCACGTAGCGATACGCGACCCAGACGGCGGCGAGCGGTTCGCCTCCGACAATCTCAATCACCACCGACTTGCCTCGCTCTCCCTGCGGCTGGTGCTCCGGCCAGGAGAAGTCGGCGATGTTTTGGCAGAGAAAGCTTGGGAAGATCGGTGTTGAGTCCGATTGAATCCTTAGCAGCTTGGTGCCGATGAGGCTTCCGCAGGCTACCTGGGTCAGGCGGTCGATTTTAATGATCTTGCCCGGTTGGGCGGGGATTTCCAGAGGCGTCTCGAGGATTTGGAAAGCAGTTGCCATGGGGCTGCTCGCTTTGTCGGCGCGCGAGCCCGGCGCCGCCCACTGCGGCTCTCACCGAAGGTTCGCTGCGCGCCAGATGCTAGGTCCGTACTGGGCAGGCTGTGCCGCGCGACCCTGCGGCAGTGAAAGTCCGGCGCAGACTGCTGCCGAGGCGCACATTCTGAACCGGCGGATTCGCTGCGCCTGCGCTGACGGGCACAGCCGGATCGGTTAGCATCCTGCTCTCAGGAAAGTCACAAAGGAGCACCGGATGACAGACTGGACCGAGGCCAACGCGATCCTGGAGCTGGAGCCCAAGCCGGTATGGCGGTTTTTCGCGGGTATTGCTGCGGTTCCGCGGCCATCCGGACGTGAGCAGCAGGTCCGGGCCCACCTGCGGCAGGTCGCCGAGCAGTATGGTTTGGCGGTCCGCGAGGATCAGGTTGGGAACCTGGCGATTTCGGTTCCGGCTTCGCCCGGATGCGAAAACGCTCCACCGACCATCCTGCAGGGCCATCTGGACATGGTCTGCGAGAAAAACGCCGACACCGCCCACGATTTTGAACGCGAGGGCATTCGTCTGGTGCTGGATCGCGACGAGAAGACCGGGGAGCAGATTGTGCGCGCTGCCGGCACCACGCTGGGGGCCGACAACGGGATCGGCGTTTCGCTGGCTCTGGCGGCGGCGACTTCAGCGGACGTAGTTCACGGGCCGCTGGAGATTCTCTGCACCGTCGACGAGGAGGTTGGCATGACCGGCGCTGCCGCGCTGGAGCCCGGCTTTGTCACAGGGGACCGGCTGATCAACCTCGACTCTGAAGATGATGAGGTGATCTACATCGGCTGCGCTGGGGGCGGTGACATTACCCTGACCTGGGAGTTTCCGCTAAAACCCCTCGATGGCCGGTTGGAGCTTTTCCGCGTCCGTGTCAGCGGGCTGCGCGGGGGGCACTCCGGAGGCGATATCCACGAAAACCGCGCAAACGCCAACAAAGTCCTGACGCGAACGCTGCTGGCCGCAAAGAAGACCGTGCGGCTGGTCAGTATCAGCGGCGGCAGCAAGCGCAATGCGATTCCGCGCGAGGCAACGGCGATTGTCGCGGGGCGGCCGGGTCTGACGAAGGCACTCCGGAAGGCTGCCGCCGAGGTCCGAACGGCGGTCGTCCGCGAGTCCGCCGAACCTGCGGCGCAAATTCAGGTGGAGTCAGTTGATCGGGCCACTGCTACGGGAGCACTATCGCCCGCAGATTCACGGCGGCTGCTGTGGGCGCTTACCGCGCTACCCAACGGCGTGCTGGAGATGCATCAGAAGCTCCCGGGCCTGGTTCAGACCTCGAACAACGTCGCGACGATCAGCACCGAGCCGGCGGAGAAGCCAGGTTACATGCGCGTAACAGTCGGAAATCTCAGCCGCAGCTCAATGGAAGGGCGCGTGGAAGCGACTTGGGAGCAGATCGCGGCAGTGGGGCACCTGACCCGCGCAAGGGTTCAGACCGGGCATCAATACCCCGGCTGGGATCCGAATCCGGATTCGCCGCTGCTTGCGCTGTGTCGGTGTGTCTACCAGCAATTGTTCGGTCGCGAGCCGCGGGTCACGGCGATTCATGCCGGGCTGGAATGCGGAATCATCGGACAGCGCATGGGCGGAAGGCTGGATATGGTCTCCATCGGTCCGCGGATCGCTGGAGCGCACAGCCCGGACGAGCGGGTATACGTGGCGTCGGTACAGAAGTCGTATCAGTATCTTAAGGCGATTCTGGCTGAGCTGGCCCGCACCTAACCTTTAGCGCCGTGCGGGCCGCGGCTCAGGTTGCGGGGGCCGGTTACTGAGAGGCCACCTTCTTGCCCGAGCGCCGGCTCTCGGCGGTGAACTTTCCAATCGCAGCAGGAACTGTTTGAGTTTTAGTCCGCGTCTGGCCCGGCCCCCATAGCCGCGAAGCGAGCCATCGGAGCCGACCACGCGGTGACAGGGAATTATGATGGGGAAGGGGCTGCGGCGCAGCGCCTGACCCACCGCGCGGCAGGCTTGGGGCTTGCCCAACTGCTTTGCCAGCTCGCGGTAGGAAACCGTCCTGCCGGCCGGAATTCGCGCGCAGGCGTTCAGCACTTGACGCATGAACGGACCGATCTGCGAAAAGTCCAGCTTGACGCGGAAGCGGCTGCATCTGCCCTCGAAGTAGCGCTGCAAATTGCGGACGAGGTCCGCTGCCGCTCGGCCGTCCTCTTCGGCGTCGGGAAAGTCGGCGTGGACCCGGCGGCGCAGGCTGCGGGTGGAGCGTTCGGGCAGATACACGCGCGCTAAGCGCTGCCCGCGAAAGACGATCGCTGCCGCCCCGAGCCGCGTATCGAAGATGCGGAAGCTCATTTTCATATGCTTGCCCGGGGCCTCCGCGTGGCGCTTTAACGGGAAAGCGCTCCAGCATTGAGGGCTTCGATTGGATCCAGTCGGGCGGCCGCGCGTGCCGGATATAGACCGAAGGTGATTCCTACTGCCGCGGACACGCCAAAGCTCAGCACCACACCCCACAGGGGCACAATTGTCTGAAAGTCTGCGAAGGCGTAATCGACGAGCTTGGCAAAGGAGATTCCCAGGACGATGCCGATCAAGCCGCCGCAGACTGAAAGCAAGACGGTTTCGATCAGAAACTGGGCGGTGATGTGGGCGCGTTTAGCGCCCAGGGCGCGGCGGATGCCGATTTCGCGGGTGCGTTCGGTGACCGAGGCGAGCATGATGTTCATGATGCCGATGCCGCCAACGAGCAGTGAGATTCCGGCGATGCTGCCCAGTACGATTTGCCAGAGCTCTTTGGTTCGCTCGGCCTGCTGAAGCAGCTCGAGCGGAACGATGATGTTGTAGTCCTGCTCCTTGTGGCCGTGGCGCATGACGCTGGCAGCGAGGTGCGAGACCGGCAGCACGTTTTCCTCGGAGTCGACACGCAGGTAGACGTCAGAGAAGCGTACTTCCTTGATCTCACGACGTCCGCTGGCACGCTTGAGCTTGAGGTTGCCGTAGCGCAGGTCCGCAGTGGAAAGTGGGATGTACATGTCGCGGTTGACGTCGCGGGCGCCAAGGCCCTTGGCGGGGGTTCCGGCGGTGCGGACCGCGCCGAGAATGCCGACGATCTCGTAGGGTACCACTCCGGTTGCCGGGTTGACCACGTTTATGGTCTGGCCGAGCGGGTCCTGATTGGCAAAAAGCTCCTCCTTGATGCGGGCGCCGATGACGCAGACCTTCGCGCCGGACAGCGCGTCATGTTCGCACAGCGTTCGGCCCCGCGCCAGCGGTACTTTCACCACATCGAAGAAGTTTGGCGTCGTGCCCAGCACGCTGCCTTCCAGCTTGCGCGAGCCGTGCGTCATGGTGTCGGCGACCTCACGCATCAGCACCACATCCGCTACGTGCGGCAAGCTGCGCAAGCGAGCAATATCAGCGTCTTTCAGGCCATACCGCTGGACGCTAGTCTGGGCCTGACTGGTCTGCTGCGTCCCGCTCGGCTCGACGCTGCGCAAGATGATGTTGTTGCTGCCCAGCAGCCGGATGTTTTCGAGCTGTTCGGCCGAAGCCCCCTCCCCGATGCTGAGCATGCATACGACCGCCCCGACGCCGAAGATGATGCCCAGGGCGGTCAGGAACGAGCGCAGCTTGTGGGCACGCAGGTCTGCCAAACCCAGCAGGAACAGTTCGCGCGAAAGCAGAATTCGCAGCAGGTGCATGCGGATCTCTCAAGCAGCGGACTCCCAGCTCAAGTATCTTAGCGTGCACCTATCGCGGTTCGCATCTATCTGTGCGACTTAGCGGCCGATTCCGCTTCAGGCGGTCGCGGGGTTGGGTGCTTCCGGGACGAGTCCGAGCTGCTGTAAAGCCGTGGGCAGACGCTCCACAGGAAACTGGCCCAGGCGCGCCAGCTCATACAACGCGGTGTAGGCCAGATGGGCCGCATCTATTCCGAAGTGCCGCCGCAGCGCCTCGCGCGTGTCGCTGCGCCCGAAGCCCTCGGTTCCGAGGGCCACCAGGCGATTTGGAGTCCACGGGCACAATCGGTGGGCCAGCGCATTGACCCAGTCGGAGGTAGCGACCACGGGCCACGGCTCGGGCTCCAGGAGCTGCGTGATATAGGGCTTGCGTGGCGGCTGATCCGGATGCAGGCGGTTCCAGCGCTGAACGGCCATCGCGTCGCGATAAAGCTCGTTGTAGCTGGTAACGCTCCAGACGTCGGCGGCTACGCTAAACTGCTCGCGCAAAAGCTCTTGCGCCCGCAACGCCTCCAACAGCAGAGGTCCGCTGCCGAAAAGGTGTACCCGGGGACAGTCGGCTGGATCCGGTGCGGGACGGTACTTGTACATCCCGCGGATGATTCCCTCGCTTACGCCGTCCGGCATCGGCGGCTGAGCGTAAAGCTGGTTGTAGACGGTCAGGTAATAAAAGCAGCTTTGGCCCTGCCGGTACATGCGACGGATGCCGTCCTGGATAATCACTGCCAGCTCATAGCCGAAGGCCGGGTCGTAAGAGATGCAATTCGGGACGGTGCTTGCCACGAGCTGGCTGTGGCCGTCCTGGTGCTGCAGGCCTTCGCCGGCGAGCGTGGTTCTGCCGGCAGTAGCGCCGATCAGAAAGCCGCGCGTCCGCTGGTCGGCCGCTGACCAGATCAAATCGCCTACCCGCTGAAAGCCGAACATGGAATAGAAGATGAAGAATGGGATGGTGTTCACGCCATGTGTGGCGTACGCGGTGCCCGCGGCGGTGAACGAGGCCATGGCGCCGGCCTCGGTAATACCCTCTTCGAGGATCTGACCGTTCTTGCGCTCCTCATAACGCATCAGCAGATGGGCATCGACCGGCTCATAGAGCTGGCCGAAGCGCGCGTAGATGCCGTAGGTGCGGAAAAGCGCGTCCATGCCGAAGGTACGGGCCTCATCCGGCACGATGGGGACGATCAGCCGCCCGAGCTGCGGATGCGACAGCAGGCGCGACAAAATGCGCATGAAGACCATGGTGGTCGCCTCGGTGCGGCTGCCGGAGCCTTTGAAAAACTCCTCGAACACAGCGTTTTCCGGCGGTTCCAGTGGCTGGGCACGCACGACCCGCTTGGGTAGAAATCCGCCCAGAGCGCGGCGACGCTCCATCAGGTACTCGTACTCTTCACTGCCTTTCTCGAAACGACAGAATGGGGCTTCTCTGATCTGTCGATCGCTTACCGGGATTTCGAACCGGTCGCGAAAGCGCCGCAGCTCCTCCTCGGAAAGCTTCTTTTGCTGGTGGGTGATGTTCTTGCCTTCGCCGGCCTCACCCAGACCGTAGCCTTTTATCGTCCGGGCCAGAATCGCGGTGGGCTGACCGCGGCGGGCAACGGCGGCCGCGTAAGCGGCGTAGACCTTCACTGGGTCATGCCCACCCAGCCGGAAGTTGCGTATCTGGTCATCGGTCAGGTGGTCGACCAGGCGCAGCAGTCGCGGGTCGCGTCCGAAGAAATGCTCGCGAACGTAGGCCCCGGATTCGACCGTGAACCGCTGCCACTGACCATCGACGATTTGCCCCATATGTTCGATGAGCAGCCCCTCGCTGTCGGCGGCGAAAAGCGGATCCAGGTCGCTACCCCAGATGACTTTGATTACGTTCCAGCCGGCGCCGCGCAAGGCGGCTTCGAGCTCCTGGATAATGTTTCCGTTGCCGCGGACCGGCCCGTCGAGCCGTTGCAGGTTGCAGTTGATGACCCAGATAAGGTTGTCCAGACGTTCGCGGCCCGCGAGCGTGATCGCACCAAGGCTTTCGGGTTCGTCCATCTCCCCGTCGCCGAGGAAGGCCCACACCTTGGAATCACCCGGCGACAGCAGGCCGCGGTCTTCGAGGTATACATTGAAGCGCGCCTGGTAGATCGAATTGATGGCCCCAAGTCCCATCGAGACGGTCGGGAACTCCCAGAAATCCGGCATTAGCCAAGGGTGCGGATAGCTTGGAAGCCCGCCGCCAGAAGAAAGCTCGCGGCGAAAGTTCATCAAATGGTGTTCGTCCAGTCGTCCCTCCAGAAAAGCACGCGCGTAAATTCCCGGCGCGGCGTGGCCCTGGATGAAAAGCTGGTCGCCTGAGGAGGTCGGCGTCTTAGCCCGGAAAAAGTGGTTGAAACCCACCTCGTACAAAGTCGCCGCAGATGCGAACGTCGAGATGTGCCCGCCAATGCCTTCAGCGGCGCGGTTGGCACGCACCACCATCGCCATCGCGTTCCAGCGCACGAAGCTCTTGATCCGACGCTCGATGCGACGATCGCCGGGATAGGGCGGCTGTTCCGCGGCCGGAATCGTGTTCACATAGGGCGTGTTGGCGGCATACGGGAACCGAACGCCCCGCCGCAGACTCCAGCGATGAAGCTGGTCCAACAGGAACTCCATCCGACGCGCTCCCGACAGACGCGTCACAGATTCGGCCGAGGCTAGCCATTCGGCAGTTTCCAAAGGGTCCGGATCGAACAGCTCTTCGTGCGGCATATGGTGCTCCCGGATTACGCCCTGCGCGCCTGGGTGGCTGCAAGCGGCCCGTATGATCAGTCAGGCTGTGCGGGATTATAGGCAGTTGTGGTCTGACGCCAGAGCCGCACTACCTGCTGCGAATCTGCGCCAGCGCGCTGGTCAGCGGTTCAAAGTGCCCGTTGCGTGTGCGGATTGCTTCCCAGATGCGCTGCATGCGGCCAGTCCGGCGGGGGTACAGGCGCACGAACTGCGGCGGCTCCTCAACGCCTGCAGGCGGCAGGCGCAAACCCCACATGCTGGCGAACTCCTGCGACTGGCCGGCGTAGCGCATGTCGCCCACCACCTGCGCCTCTTGGCTGTCGAAAGCCACGTAGCCGTCTGCAAACCAGATCAGCCTTTCAACTGCCTCCAGAACACAAGCAGAGCTGTAACCCTGCGCCCTCAGCGCCGCGGTCGTCACCAGCGGTGTCGCTGACCCAACGCGCACCTGTGCTCCACTCAGCAACGGTAGCCGAAGCGTGTCCGCGTACAGCAGTTCGCCTGCTTGGTACAGGGAACGCCAGACGGTTAGACTCCCCAGCGAAGGAAGCACCCGACCCCGGACGAGGTGTTGGCCACGCGCTTCAGCGAGCTGACGCTGAACTTCCAGTGCCCGGGCATGTTGCCGCGCCCCCAGCCCTAGGTACAGCCCTGCCAGAGATAGCCCCGCGAGCGCGATTGGCCGGCGCCGCGCAAGTACCGACCAGATCAGCCCGGTGAGCAGAATCAAAGTGAAAACCGGGTCGATGATGCTGATCAGGTCCCACGCCACGCGCGTATTGGAAAACGGCCAGTACAAAAGCGTTCCAAAGCTCGTGCAGGCATCCAGCAGCCCGTGTGTCGCATAGGCGACCGCGGCCGCAAGCAGTACGGCCCGGCGCCGACCGGCGAACCTCTGCCACCAAATCAGCGGCAGCGCTGCCACCACCGCTCCTACCGGAATGAACGCCAGCGAGTGAGTAAAGTGCCGGTGGTAGCTGAGCCCGCCGAGCGGGTCGTCTGCCGGCCGGATGAAAACGTCCAGGTCACCGATCATCCCCGCCGCCATTCCGATCGGCCAGGCGGCTCGGGGCAGGACGCGGCCACAAACCGCTTGGGCCGCGGCGGCCCCAAGCAGCCCTTGCGTGAGCGGATCCAAGCTTGACCTCCGCTGGTGGCAGACGTCCCGCGCGCGGCGGGCCGGGACGCTGCGATTTCTTCGATGCTAGATAGGTGCTCCCGGCCGGTCAATTTGAGCCAGTCAGACTTCCGCCCGACGTCGTCCCGCGTTAATTTGCTGCACATGCTGCGCCCGGGGTTGTGGATGATGGTGCTGTTTGCCGCGGCGCTCCACACTGGTTGCAACGCGGTACAGACCGAGCCACGGACCTATTTGGCCCAGGCCGAGGCGGCCTACAAATCACGTCAGTATGGGCAGGCGGTCTCGTTGCTCACGCGGTGCATTAGCGCTAAGCCGGAGTCGGCGGTGCTGGCTCGCGCGTACTACGTGCGAGCGATGGCTTTGGCCCGCAGTGGACAGCGAGATCGGGCCCGGGCCGACCTGGAACACTGCCTGAGGATCGCTACGGACAACGACATCCGCTGGCGCGCTCATACCGTTCTGGGCACGCTGAATTTCGAGGACGGTGACTGGGATGGGGCCGGCCGGGCTTATGGCGCCGCAATCGACATCGGGCCACAGGCACCCCCCATGGACGTACTGCTCTTCCGGCTCGGTCAGTGCTACGAGCGCGTGGGACGCTGGGTGCAGGCCCGCCGACCCTATCAGCGCATCCTCGAAGAGTACCCGCAGAGCAGCCTGGTGCCGCAGGCCCGTCGACGCCTGGCCCTGGCGGCGGACCATTTCGCGGTCCAGTGCGGCGTATTCTCCGACCGGCGTAACGCGCAGGCTCTGTGCGAGGAACTGCGCCGCGCCGGCTTTTCTCCGCAGATCCGCACCGAAGCCCGCGCCGGTCGCTACGGCGATGCGCCCTCTTCGGTGGCGAGCGGACTGATGTACGTCGTGCTGGTCGGAGAGTTTGCTACTTACGAAGAGGCCGAGCGCGAGCTGGCCCGCGTCAAAGGTTACGTCGCCGCAGCCGTGATCTGGCCCTGAGCTCGGAGCAGACCATGACCCGCGAGGAAGCCTGGAACCTGCTATGCGAGTACACACAGAATGAGTCATTACGCAAGCACGCACTGGCGGTCGAGGCCGCGATGCGCTACTACGCGCGACGCTTCGGCGAGAACGAGGAGCTCTGGGCGGTCGTCGGACTGCTCCATGACTTCGACTATGAGCGCTGGCCCGAGCCGCCGGCACACACCCGCGAAGGGGCAAAGATCCTCCGCAAACGTGGCGTCGACGAGCAGATCGTCGGGGCAGTGCTCTCGCACGCCGCCTGGAACACAGATGAGTATCCACGCGACTGCCTGCTCCGCAAAACGCTGTTTGCGGTGGATGAGCTGTGCGGCTTTCTGATTGCTTGCGCACTGGTCCGGCCGGCGCGGCTGGAAGGTCTGGAGCCCAAGAGCGTGCGCAAGAAGATGAAGACCCCCTCGTTTGCTGCGGCGGTTTCGCGGGAGGATATCGAGGCGGGTGCGGAGCTGTTGGGAATCCCGCTGGATGACCACATTCGCAACTGCATTGCTGCCCTTCAGGAGGTAGCCCCGCAGCTCGGACTCGCCTAGCCGTCCGATAAGCAGGAAGGCTCGCGACCAGCCCGATACCGTCGGCACCGGCCACCAATAAGTGCCTGCCGCGTGCGTCTTTTTATCTGGAGAGCTGATGGGCGGACCAGTGCCAAGCCGTCGGCCGCTCAATCCCACTCAGCGCGCTGCCCTGGAAGCCCTGATACAGGATTGCGCGCCGCGGCTGGTGGCGTACGTCCGTCATTTGCACTCCGCGCGGATCGATGCGGAGGAAGTCGTGGCCGAGACCTTCTGTCGGGCCGTCGCCAACTGCCAGAAGCTGTTCCGCGCTGACCGGCCCGACCTGTATCTGCTGAGGATCGCAAGAAACCTCTGCCACGATCATCTGCGGCGGCTGGAGAGCGCCGGCGGCGTTACTGCGGGGCTGCCTGCCGGGCTGGTAAACTTGACAACTGCCGACCCGCCAGGAGAGCTGCTCCGCACCGAGCGCGATGCGGTCCTGAGGGCAGCCGTCGCCGAGCTGCCGCTAGAGCAGCGCGAGGTCGTCATTCTGCGGCTTTCGACTGGCCTGAAGTTTGAAGAAATCGCGGCGCTGCTGGAGCTGCCGCTGGGAACGGTTCTGTGGCGCATGCACGCGGCACTGAAAGCTTTGCGCGAGCGAATTGAGGTGCGGCTGTGAGCATTGATGAGCATAAGTGCTACGAAGCCCTGGTCCGGGCGGCCTGCGACGACCTGCATTTTGACAGCCCGGATTCTGCCTGCCTTGCCGATCCGGATACCCGTCGCGAGCTGACCGAATTGCGCGCGCTGGTGCAGGAGCTGCGCCGGGCGCTGCGGCCACAGCCGGTTTCACCGCACCTGCTGGCGCGGCTTAGTTCTATGGCGGACCAGGCGCGTGTGGCGAAAACGCGAAAGCTGGTCGCAGTCTCGCTGATGCTCGCTGCCGCGGCGGCCCTGGTGCTGGCGGTCTTTCTGCCGATGCAGGGCGGCCCGAAAGAAAGATCAGAACCGGGACTGAGCGCTGCGGAAGCCTCGGCCCTGGTCCGGGCTTTTGCCGAGCTGGATTGGGCCGGGCATATCGACTACGGCCTGGAGCAGGTGACTCGCCAGATCGAGAAGGTGGAGCAGGACCTGGGCGGACAACGCCAGGTCCGGCAACTGTTTCCGTGGGGCCCCGAAGATGAGTGGGACCTGCCCGCGGAAGATGCGAGCGGCGGCCTGACGCGGACGGTTTGCTTGGCGCTGGCCGGCAGTGTGGCCAGTGCGGCTTCGTGAGGTTCTCAGGTGAGGAGGTGCGCGATGAGCACGTCGGTGCGCAAGAACAGCTTGGTATGCCTGATGCTGGTTTTCGTAATGTGTGGGGTCTATTCGAGCCTGGGCGCGGGGTTTGCTGCTTCTGCGGTCGCGGACGATCCGCCCGCGGCGCAGCCGCCACCGCCGCCCGCTCCCGCGGCTCCGCGACCGGAGCCTGCGGTTCCGGGGCAGCCAGGTCCGAGTGAGCCTGCGGTCGGGATCGGGCAGCCAGGCGGACCGCCTGGGCCGGGTCCGGAGCCGAGCCAGCAGGAGGGTTTGTTCCCGCCATATCCTTGGCGTCCGCTGCTGCGCTACTTGCGCGAGCGAAGGCCGGAGCTGGCGGATCGTCTGGAGCGGCTGCGTGATCGGGATCCGGAAGGTTTTCGTCGGGTGATTCTCGATGCCTTCATGTTGCGCTTGGAGGAAGCCTTGGCGCAGGAGGAAGGGAGACCGGGGCCGCCGGGTCGCCAGCCTCGTGCGCCTGAGCAGGGACGTGCGCAATTTCCGCCTGGGGCGGGTGGACCTCCGGGCCGAGGGCCGGTCGGGCCCGGGGGGCCTGCCGGTGCGCCCTTGCCGCCGGGTCCCGACGAGTTCTTCCCCCGGGTTCAGGAGCTGCAAAAGCGACACGAGCAGCTTGAGATGAGGTCCCGCGAGCTTGCGGAACACCTGCGCGCGGGGCGCTTTGAGCCCGTTCCGCCTGAGGAGCGCGAGCGCCTGCGGGCCGAGCTTGAGCGGACCGTCAACGAGCAATTCGACGTGCGGAC
>Ga0185342_1000514_pt1 | contig 19355 bp, 18 predicted proteins | sample ConPoolayeEmetaG_FD_128045 | JGI IMG/M metagenome (GOLD analysis project Ga0185342, IMG submission 128045) | Hot spring microbial mat communities from California, USA to study Microbial Dark Matter (Phase II) - Cone Pool mat layer E metaG... ...
CTCTTTGATCTACCCATTCTATATTTATTGTCGAATGATATTCAATTATTGTGCTAAAATTGTGCTAGAATAAGTGAAAATAACTAATACTTAGAGATACTAAATAACACTAAGTATAAAAAAGAATTATTTCTGTAATATCAATAGATTAGGAGAAACCAGGCGAAAGATCAAGGGGTTAGAAAAATGGCCCAATTGGGACTTCGAATCCGCAGGTCGGGAGTTCGAGTCTCCCCGGGCGCGCCACTTTTGTTAAAAAGGAATGAGCCGTTAGCTCAATCGGTAGAGCAACTGACTCTTAATCAGTAGGTTGCAGGTTCGATTCCTGCACGGCTCACCAGTGGTTAGCCGGGGTGGCGAAATTGGAATACGCGCGAGACTTAGGATCTCGTGGTCGCGAGACTGTGCGGGTTCGAATCCCGCCCTCGGCACCATTTAATAAGGCTATGTCAATAGGAAAACTCGAGGTTCAGTTCGAATGGAAATTAGATGTTGGCAGTTAAATCCTTATTGTGATTAGAAGGGATCTTTCATGAAAGTGAGCGTGGAGGATATCAGTTCGATTAAAAAGAAGGTGCGAATAGAGATTCCTGAAGAGGATGTGGCCAAAGAAATCGATTCCTTTTATAGGGAGTTAGGGAGAAAGGCTAAGATAAAAGGATTTCGTCCAGGAAGGGTTCCGAGAAGCATCTTGGAAAGATATTTTAAAGATTATGTTAAGACTGAACTGGTACAGAAATTGATTCAAGAGACTTATCCCAATGCCCTTACCGAAACTAATCTCCAACCTGTATCCACTCCTGTAGTTGATCCGGGGGACCTGGAAGTGGGGAGACCTTTTCAATATTCAGCCACCGTCGAGGTCAAACCGGAGATCAAATTGGAAGGCTATATTGGATTGAATATTCAAGGGAAGAAAGAAGAGGTCAAGGAAGAGGAACTGGAAGACCGACTGAGGACCTTACAAAACCTCCATGCCAGTCTGAAGACGGTTTCAGAAGTAAGGCCCATTCAGAAGGGGGATTATTTGATTATTGACTATGAAGCGCGGGAAACTGGAAAACCTCTGGAAGAGGGAAAGGCCATCGATACTACCTTGGAGGTGGGGAGTGGTAAGTTCATCCCTGAGGTTGAAGAAAAGTTAATTGGGATGACTTTAGGGGAGGAAAGAGAAATTGAGGTGACCTTTCCTGAAGATTATCCTTACAAAAAATGGGCGGGTAAAGGAATCTCATTCCATGTTAGAATAAAAGAGATTAAGGAGAAAATCCTCCCTCCTTTGGATGATGAATTTGCAAAGGATCTGGGAGATTATTCTTCCTTAGAGGAGTTAAGATCAAAAATCAGAGAAGAAATTAAGAAGGAAAAAGAGTTGCTTCTCCAACAGCAGTTGAGAAATCAGATTTTAGATCAATTGCTCGAAGCTACCCCGTTTGAGGTCCCTGAGAGTTTGGTCGAAGCACAAACTCAAGCCCTGATCTCTGACACAAAACTTAGATTGGCCAGGCAGGGGATGGCCCTTCAAGATATAGGGGTGACCGAGGAGAAACTCCAAGAAGATTATCGTAGCACCGCTATGAAACAGGTTAAAACTTTTCTGATCCTCGAAAAGATCGCAAGCCAAGAAGGAATTTCCGTTTCCGACGAGGAGATGGAGGAACGAATTCGAGAGATTTCGGAGAAAGTTCATCAGAAATTTGATGTGTTAAGACGATATTACGAAAAGAATGGATTGATCCCTGAAGTCAAAGCGGGGATCCTTAACGACAAAACCTTAGACTTTCTCATTCAAAAGGCTAATATTCATTATGCGTGAGGTGAAGAGGATGACACTCATACCCATTGTGATTGAACGGGATGGTCGGGGCGAACGAGCCTATGACATCTACTCACGGCTTTTAAAAGATCGGATCGTCTTCATTGGAACGGCCATTGATGATGATGTCGCCAACCTGGTCATCGCTCAATTGCTCTTTTTGGAATCCGAGGATCCAGATAAGGATATTCATCTCTATATTAATTCCCCAGGAGGGATTGTCACCTCAGGGCTTGCCATCTATGATACCATGCAATATATTCGACCTCAGGTCTCCACCATCTGTATGGGACAGGCTGCCAGCATTGCAGCCCTTCTTCTATCAGCAGGGGAGAAAGGGAAGCGCTATGCCCTCCCCCATTCGAGGATTCTCATTCATCAACCTATGGGAGGCTTTCAAGGACAGGCCTCTGATGTAGATATCCAGGCCCGAGAGATCCTTCGGCTTCGCGAGGAATTAAACCAGATCTTGGTCAAGCATACCAACCAACCGCTTGAAAAGATTCAAGCTGACACCGATCGGGATTTTTATATGACGGGGTTGCAGGCCAAAGAGTATGGGATTGTTGATGAAGTCGTAGTCAAACGACCCATCCGCTCCCAGGGGTAGTTTTTGAGAATGCTTTAGAAAGGAGGAGAGGATGAAATCCAACGGAGGAAACTATGGAAGTGTACTCCATTGCTCTTTCTGTGGAAAGAGTCAAGATGAAGTGAGAAAACTGATTGCAGGCCCCACCGTTTATATCTGTGATGAGTGCATTGAGCTCTGCAATGAGATTATCGCAGAAGAGGCTGTGGAGCGTTTTGTTCCTGGGAGATTGGCCGTTCCCAAACCGGTGGAGATCAAAGCAAAGTTAGACGAATACGTGATCGGTCAGGAGCAAGCCAAAAAGATTCTCTCCGTTGCGGTTCACAATCACTATAAACGAATTGACTCAAAGATCCTTTCAGGAGACGTGGAACTGCAGAAGTCAAATATCATCCTCATTGGGCCGACTGGCTCTGGAAAGACCCTTCTGGCTCAGACCCTGGCCCGTATTCTTGATGTCCCATTCACCATTGCGGATGCCACGTGCTTAACAGAGGCTGGTTATGTGGGTGAGGATGTTGAAAATATTATCCTCAACCTCTTGCAGGCTGCGGATTATGACATCGAGCGAACCCAGAAAGGGATTGTCTATATTGATGAGATTGATAAGATATCCAGGAAATCGGACAGTCCTTCCATCACCCGGGATGTCTCAGGAGAAGGGGTTCAACAGGCATTGCTCAAGATTATAGAAGGAACGATTGCCAGTGTCCCTCCCAAGGGAGGCCGAAAACACCCCCAGCAAGAGTTCATTCAAATTGATACCACCAATATCCTCTTTATCTGTGGGGGGGCTTTCGTTGGGCTTGAGAAGATTATTGAGCAGCGAATTGGAGGGAAGACCATCGGTTTTGGAGCAGAGATCAGGTCTCATCACGAGCGGGAAACAGGAGAATTATTAAGAGAAGTCCAACCCGAAGACCTCTTGAAATTTGGATTAATCCCTGAATTCATTGGTAGACTCCCCGTAATCGCCACCTTAGATGAGCTCAATATCGATACGTTGGTTGATATTTTGAAAAAACCGAAGAATGCCTTGGTCAAACAGTATCAAAAACTCTTCGAGTTTGAGAATGTAAAGTTAAGATTTACGGATGGAGCCTTGGTGGCTATTGCTAAAGAGGCCATCAAGAGAAAGTCCGGGGCTCGGGGTCTTCGCGCCATCATGGAAAAGATCATGCTGGATGTGATGTACGAAATTCCCTCCCAGCCCAATATTAAAGAATGTATTATCAGCGAGGAAGTGGTACTTAACCACGAGAGTCCTATTCTTGTTTATGAGAAAGAGGCAGAAGTGGCTTAAGGGAGATAGATGGAAGGAGAAGACCTGATAGTAAAAATGGATTAGCCTCGAGGCTAATCCATTTTTCTTTTTGGCGGGAGCGACGGGGCTTGAACCCGCAACCTCCGGCGTGACAGGCCGGCGCTCTAACCGATTGAACTACGCCCCCAACTTGCTCCAGACCTAAGATTCTGACTTTATATTTAAATCTGCAACCTAAATTCTACACTCTCCAACTCAATGGTAGGCGGAACAGGGGTTGAACCTGCGACCTCCGGCTTGTAAGGCCGGCGCTCTCCCACTGAGCTATCCGCCCTCAATGCCTTAATTTTATTGGATTGTCCTTTTAAAGTCAAGCCATAATCCACGCTGGTTTCGAATTAATATCCATGATTGACAATTCCTTAATTTTAGAATAGTTTTTATTTATTCTTTATACCCCCTGCTGTGGCCGGTGGTCCAGGAGAGAGGACAGATTTCAAAGGAACCCTATGTAAAAAAGGTGGTAAGTGGACTGGAGGAGGTAGTTATAGGAATACAAGGGGTACGATCGTTTGCAATGGGGATTGGAATATGACACAAATGTAAATCTTTCTACAACTTTTTTCCAAATTTAGGGGGGTTAACTCATCATTAGGGTAACCCCATTTTTTTGTCCCAATAGGGTTGATTTGCTTTAGGAAATCATATACATTAATTTTTTATGGATAAGGTTTTCTTCCTATTCTGTGTCCACAACCATCAGCCTGTAGGAAATTTCCTCCACATCTTAGAAAACGCTTATCAGAAGGCCTATCGTCCATTTATCGAGACCCTAAAAGAGTATCCGTTTATGAGAATCTCCATCCACTTCTCAGGGGTGCTCTGGGATTTTTTCGAGGAGAATCATCCAGACTTCTTGGATACTTTGAAGGAATTGGTTAGAAAGGGTCAACTGGAGATGATGACAGGGGGTTATTATGAACCAATTCTTGCAGTCATCCCAGATGAGGATAAGGTTGGCCAAATAGAGATGCTCAACCAAACCATCCGGGCAACGATGGGTGTATCCCCTCGTGGACTATGGCTTTCGGAACGAGTCTGGGAGCCCCATCTCCCGAAATTTTTAGTAAGGGCAGGGGTGGAATATATTACTATTGACGACTACCATTTCAAAAAGGCGGGATTGAAAGAAGAGGATTTGAATGGCTATTACCTGACAGAGGATGAGGGGAAAGTGATAAAGGTTTTTCCGGGGTGTGAGAAGCTAAGATATATCATTCCCTTTCATCCCCCTGAAGAGACACTGGAATACCTCTCCACCTTAAGGGGAGAATCACGGGCAGCAATCTTTGCTGACGATGGTGAGAAATTTGGGGTATGGCCCTTTACCTATCAGTCCGTATATGAAGAGGGTTGGCTGGTTCGTTTCTTTCAAATGATTGGAGAAAACCTAAGTTGGATTGAACCGATGTCCCTTGGAACCTATGCCTCCCGATATAAGCCCCTTGGAAGAATTTATCTTCCCTGTTCCTCCTATATGGAGATGGATGAATGGAGCCTTCCTACAGAGGCAATGGTGGAATATGGGAAGGTCATTGAGAGACTAAAGGAAAACCCTGATGGAAATGAGATTAGAAGGTTTATCAAGGGAGGGTTCTGGAGAAACTTCTTTGCCAAGTATCCTGAATCAAACGATCTCCATAAGAGGGTCCTTCATCTCAGTGGAAGGATTAAAGACAAAATAAGGAAGAAAGCCTTTTCAAAATTAAAGAGTAAAAATGCCATGGTCCATCTCTATCGAGCCCAGTGTAACGATGGTTACTGGCATGGTGTGTTTGGTGGTCTCTATCTCCCTCACCTCAGACATGCACTTTATGAGAATCTAATAAAGGCCGAAACCCTATATGATCAATTGAGATATACACGAAAGGAATGGGTCGAGGCAGAAAGGCTTGATCTCAATGGGGATGGTGAGGAGGAGGTGCTTATAAAAAATCCGAAGGTCATTTTCCTTTTTGGTAATCCAGGGGGGAGCCTTCTTGAAATGGATGATCGACCAAAGGCTTTTAACATCCTGAACATTATCTCAAGAAGGAAAGAGGGTTATCACAAGAAACTTCTTGAAAATCGTGAGAAGGATATGGGTGGAGGCCTGAGAACCATACACGAAATCTTTGATTCCAAGGAATCCAATCTCGATCAATATCTTCATTTCGACTCCTATCGGAAGGCCTGCTTTCTTGACCACTTCTTATCGGAAGAGGTTGATTTTGATTCTTTTAGAAGAGGGGAGTTTAAAGAAAGAGGAGATTTTATTAAAAACCCTTATCGCATCCATATGACCACACTCTGGAAGAAAAAAGAGGTTGTCTTCTCAAGATCTGGTCAAATATTCTTAAACGGTAAGAACATCCCGATTGATCTGGAGAAGAGATTTGTTATTTTTGCTGACCGAAATGTGGTTGAAGCCTCTTATCAGATCGTTAATCAGGGGAAAGATCTCTGTTCAGGCTGTCTCTTTGGGATCGAATTCAATATCAATCTTCTTGCAGGAGATACTGAGGATCGATATTATGACATTCTCGAGCATCCTTTAAATGATAGAAGGCTTATGAGCATGGGTGAATCAACCTCCGTTTCTAAGGTTCGTTTGGTTGACGAATATAATGGGATGAAGGTTTTTGTAAATATGGATAAAAACTGCAATCTATGGCGTTTCCCTATAGAAACCGTTTCACTTTCTGAGAGTGGATTTGAGAGGATTTATCAGGGGTCGTGTTTACTCTTTTCCTGGCCATTGACATTGGGGTCTGGGGACCGATTTGAGGTCCATATAGAATTAGGGATTGAACATTTCTCGAAGCCTTAACCTTTGTCTAACTCTTTGAATCAGGGGGGAAGGAGGAGAAGAGATGGAGAAGAAAGAGAAACCCTTAGAAAAGATGACGGCAAAAGAATTGAGGGAAATGGCCCTGGGTTTACCAGGAGTCCATGGCGTTCATGCCATGAAGAAAGAGGAGTTGATTTCGGCCATCCGTAAGGCCAGGGGGATCACCGAGCCCGAGGTAAAGAAGGAGAAGGTCGTTTTAAACATCTCCGAATTAAAACAGAAAGTTAAAGAATTGAGGGCCAAACGGGAAGAACTTCTCCAGCAGAGAAATTTTAAGATGGCTGAAATTTTGAGAAAACGAATTAGTCGCCTGAAAAAGAAGACCCGGCGGGCTGCCTAATCTATGAGCATAATGCGTTGGGCATAGTGGAAAGGGTTAAAAATCTATGCTCAAAGCTCTGTGCGATTTTTTAAGTAAAGATGCCAAAGGTTTCTGTCATCATTCCCACCTACAATCGCCTTCCCATGCTAATGGAGGCCATTGATTCTGTTCTCACCCAGGATTTTGAAGATTTTGAACTAATCGTTGTAGACGATGGTTCGACGGATGGAACAGCGGATGAGATAAGAAAAATGGGAGGGAGGGTAAGACTGATTCAACATCCTGAAAATCGGGGGGTGAGCGCTGCCAGAAATAAAGGAATTCTTCACGCCAGAGGAAAATATATCGCCTTCTTGGATTCGGATGACCTCTGGGTAAAAGGGAAACTTAAAATCCAGGCAGCCTTTTTAGACGAAAATCCTCACTATCCTCTCTGCTATACCGATGAGATATGGATTCGAAAGGGTAAGAGGGTCAATCCGATGTTAAAGCATGCCAAATATTCTGGATGGATTTTTGAAAAATGTTTACCGCTTTGCATTATCAGTCCCTCCTCAGCAATGATGAGAAAAACCCTCTTTAAAAAAGTAGGCCTCTTTGATGAGGCCCTCCCAGTATGTGAGGATTATGATTTCTGGCTCAGGGTTTCCGCCCGATTTCCAATCTTTTTTATTAACCGAAAGTTGATTATAAAAAGAGGTGGCCACCCCGACCAACTTTCTCAACGCTCATGGGGAAATGACCGATACCGGGTCATTGCCCTTGAAAAACTTCTATCGGAACCCTATATCGGGAACAAAGAAAAAGAAATGATTCTTAAGGAGATGAAGAAGAAGTGTCAGATTCTTTCAAGGGGATTCCTTAAAAGAGGGAATGAACTTGAAGCAAGATACTACCAAGAGATAGTGAGGAGATATGGGGTGGAGACGTAACATAATGAATCGAGGTCATCAGAATGATTGAGATGAAACCCATTCAAACAATACCTCTTAAGAAAATCGATCTTTTCGATGAGACTTTTTCAGTTAATTTCCGGCCCGATCTTCAAAACCTACGTTCCTCGATAAGGGAGGTAGGACTGATTCAGCCTGTTTTGTTAAGAGAAAAGGGGGAAGGGTACCAGATCATTAGCGGTTTCAGGAGAATTTCTGTTTTAAATGAATTAGGGGTTTTTGAGGTTTCTTCGAGACTGTTTGAGAAGAACAAGAAGGATGAATCACAATTATTCTCCCTTTGCCTTCATGAGAATGTGACCACTCGTGGCCTAAACAGCGTAGAGAAAGCCATTGCCCTTCAGAAATTGATTGATCTCTTCAAGGTCGAACCTTCGGTAGTCATTCAGACCTATCTCCCCTTGTTCCATCTTGAGCCAAACGAAAAGATCCTGAACACCTATCTCTCCCTTGCTCAGATGGAAGATGAGGTCAAGGAGTTTGTGATAAAAGAGGAGGTGTCGCGGTCCAATATTCGAAAACTTTCAGCACTCTCCCAAGAAGACCGAAAGGTTCTTATTCCATTCCTTTTATCTCTTAGGTTGGGAGAGAATCGTTTAAGAGAGATCCTTATTCTTCTTGATGAGGTTTCTCGACGGAATCGAAAGAAGATAGCAGAGATTATTGATCGATCAGAAATTCAGACTATCCTCTCTCGGGAGGAACTTACTCCTTCTCAAAAAACAGAACAGGTCAAGAGATTCCTCCTTGAACTTCGGTATCCAAGAATGACTGAGCTTGAGAGGGACTTTGAGAGAAGGCGGAAGGACTTAAAATTACCCTCAAATATTTCCCTTTCCCATTCACCTTATTTTGAGGGGAGGCAGTGGAGAATCGAATTTAGATTCGAAAAAATAGACGACTATCGTTCCATTATATCCTTTCTTTCTCAACTGAAAGAGAGAAAGGAGTTTGAGGAGTTGTTGACGCCTCCCCAATAAGGTAACGATGCTTCCCTACTCCATTGACCGAATCTATTTGGATGAAAAGTCTGAAAAGGATTGGGTGACAGAGAAAATTCTTCAAGCCCTTTCTCATCTTCCGGTCGAGAGGATTCGAGGAAAGAGGGATTTGATCAAAAAGTTTCTTTCTATGCCCAATCCCATGGGGATAGGAAAAAGGCATCTTCTTATTACCCGTGGTTATGGAAAGCGTCTCAAACGCTGTCCAGGCACCTCCCATCATCTCTGCTGCGGATATTATGTCATAAACACAATGACGAATTGCCCAATGGATTGCTCCTACTGTGTCCTTCAGGAATATTTGAATAACCCTCTTCTTACCCTTTATTCAAATATCGATGACCTTCTTCAGGAGATTACCCTTTTTTTATCAAAAAAAGATTATACTCTCTCACGCCTCGGGACAGGGGAGCTCTCGGATAGTTTAGCCCTGGAATCGATCTTTCCCATCTCTCAGTTTCTCATTCCTTTCTTTGCCGAAAGAGAGGAAGGGATTCTTGAACTGAAGACGAAGTCTGCCAACGTAGATTCCATTCTTCATCTAAATCATCGAGAGAGAACGGTCATCTCCTGGTCTCTTAATCCTCCACGGATCATTGAAGAGGAAGAAAAGGGGACAGCCTCTTTGGAGGAGAGATTAGAGGCAGCCCAAAAATGTCAGAAACAAGGTTATCCCTTAGGATTTCATTTTGATCCCATTCTTGTGGATGAGGGGTGGGAGAGGGATTACGAAGAAACGATCCATTCTCTTTTTAAAGCCATTGAACCAAGAAGAGTTGTTTGGGTTAGCCTTGGCGGATTTCGTTTCCCACCTGATCTGAAGAAGATTGTGGAGGAACGTTTTCCAAATACCCGGATCTTTCTTGGAGAATTATTCCCCGGGAAGGATTTAAAGATTCGTTATTTGAAAGAGATTCGCGTGGAGGTCTATCGGAAGATGGTGAGATGGCTCAAGGAGGTGGGCCCTGATCTTTTCATTTACCTTTGTATGGAGAGCCAAGAGGTATGGGAGAGGGTTTTTGGGTGGGCACCAGAGGATAGTAGGGATTTAAATCAGAGGTTTGGAGAGAAGCTGAAGAAATTTTTAGGGAAAGCATAAACGGGAGGTAAAACTATGAGACTGAAAGGGAAGGTGACGCTGATTACAGGTTCGACTCGAGGGTTGGGCAAGGAGTTTGCCATTGGATTTGCCAAAGAAGGCTCAGAGATCGTTATCCATGGGAGGAATGTAGATAAAGCGAGAGAGGTAGCCAAAGGGATCGAGGAGTTGGGGGTAAAGACTATAGCCGTTTTTGGAGATGTTTCGATATCTCGGGATGTGGTTCATATGGTGGAAGAGGCGATCCAACGTTTCGGAAGAATTGATATCCTTATCAATAATGCAGGAGTCAATCCCTTTATTCTCGAGGCGGAGAAGATCGGGGAAGAAGGTTGGGATCAGGTCATTGATGTCAATCTGAAAGGGGTTTTTCTCTGTTGCCAGGCTGTTGGAAAAAAGATGATTGAGCAAGGAGGAGGGAGGATCATCAACATCTCGTCAGCTGCAGGGATTCTTGGAGAGCAGGGGTTTTTACCTTATTGTGTCAGCAAAGCGGGGGTAATGATGCTGACAAGGGTTTTGGCCTACGAATGGAGCCGTTATAATATTTTTGTCAATGCGATTGCTCCTGGGATCGTTGCAGGAGGAATGAATGCCCCTATTCTCAAGAAAGAGGCACTCGTTACTGGATTAAAAGGAAGGATTCCCCTAAAGAGGTTGGCTAATCCTGAAGAGATCGTCAAGATTGCCCTTTTTTTAGCCTCTGACGATTCAAGTTATATCAATGGAACAACAATCCTTGCAGATGGAGGAATGACGGGATATCATCCCGTAGGGTTTATCGATATGATCGCCGAGATGATGAAGAAAAAATGAGGTTGACAATCGTTTTAGAGTTTGAGAAGATGGGGTATGTTTTAAATGAAGTAAAGAATGATTAATTAGAAGAAAGGAGGGTTCCACTATGAAACAGGTCAATCGAAGGACATTTCTTAAATATTCGGCAGCATTGGGTGCTACTACCGCCATCTCAGGGTTTCCAGCCATTCTACGCGCCCAGCCCCCAGAGATCAAGATTGCCTCGATTCAGCCAGTCACCGGTGTTATATCAGATATTGGAATTGCGATGAGGAGAGGCAATCAAATGGCTGTGGATGATATTAACGCCCGGGGTGGCATTAAATCGATGGGTGGGGCAAAACTGAAGCTCCTTTTGGCCGATACAGAGGCCAAGGAGGAGGTAGCTCGAACAGAGGCCGAGAGGGTCATTAAAGAAGGAGCGGTATGTCTTGTAGGACCATTTCTCAGCGGTAATGCCATGACCATTGCTACCCTCTGCGAACAGAGAGGAGTTCCCTTTGTGATCGATGTTGCGGCTGCGGATGATATTACAAGAAAAGGATTTAAGTATACGGTCAGAGTATTTCCTACGACTTCCAAATTTGCTGAAAGCATGCTCTTTTTTATGGACAAGATCATGAAGGAGAAGAAGATAAGCAAAATCAGAGGGGTTTTAACTAATACAGGAGACCTCTTTGGTCGAGTTCAAGGAGCCACATTTAAAAAGGCTATCACAGAGAAAAAATTTCCCATCGAATTGCTTGCCCATATTGAGTACCCCCTTGGCATTCAGGATCTTTCTGCTGAGGTTTCGAAGATCAAAGCCCTGAAACCAGATGTTCTCTTCCCGGTGGCCAGGCCTGGAGATGCAAAGTTGATGATCCGGGAGCTCTATAAGCAGAGAGTTGAACTTCAGGGAATCATCAGTCCAGGGAGCCCAGGATGGTATGAACCAGAATTCATTCGGGATATGAAAGCATTGGCTGATTATGTGATGGATAATGTTCCTTGGTATAACCCCCTTGGGAAGATGTACAAAGAGGTCAATACCGCATTCTCAAAAAAGTTTCCTGGAAAGTATATTGATACCAATTCCGGATATGCTTACTTAGGGGTGTTAGTGGTTGCCGATGCCCTGGAGCGGGCAAAGTCAACCAAGGCGGATGATATTATGGCTGCCCTGAAGAAGACATACTTTAAACAGGACCTGATGGTTGGATTGGCAGTAACCTTTGACGAAAGAGGAGATAATATCAATGCGGATACAGCCATGATCCAGATTATTGGACAGTCTTTGAAAGTGGTCCTTCCTGAAAAGGCTGCGGAAGCCAAGTATGTCTTTCCAATGCCGAAACAACTTTGGGAGCGGGGAGTATAAGGGGAGGAATGAATCTTAACCTTATTCTTCAACTTGCCCTCAGTGGCTTTCTTCTGGGAGGGGTCTATAGTCTAATTGCTTTAGGCCTCTCCCTCATTTTTGGTGTAATGAGGGTCATCAACTTCGCCCACGGCGAGATGATGGTCTGGGGAATGTATGTTGCCTATACACTTCTGCTCTGGACTGGATTAGACCCCTTTTTTTCTTTCTTGGTAAGTGCAGTCATCCTATTCCTTCTGGGTTATCTCCTCCAGCGAACGGTCGTTAATCAAATCCTTGATTTTCCAGAGGCCATGCAGGTTCTTCCTTTGGTGGGGATGGCCATGGTCTTTGAGAATAGTGCACGGCTCATCTGGGGGCCTGACTATATCAGCCCCCAGAGCCGTTTTGCCCTTAGTTCCCATTCGGTAGGTTTTCTCACCATTGATACCCCTCGGCTTCTTGCCTTTTCGTTAGCGATCATCTTTACGGTTCTTGTTCTCCTCTTTTTAAAAAAGACCGATATGGGAAAGTCGATCCGTGCCGCTGCGGATAATCGATTGGGAGCTTTCCTGGTTGGGACAGATGTGAATAAGATATATGCCATCTGCTTTGGAATTGGGACAGCCTGCGTCGGGACTGCTGGAGGCCTTCTGGTTCCTATCATGCCACTGTCCCCCCATATTGGAGCTCCGTTTACGCTTATCTCTTTCATCATTGTGATATTAGGTGGAATGGGAAGTTTGACCGGAGCCATGGTAGGAGGGTTGATCATTGGAGTGGCTGAATCTGTCGGCCCAGAACTGATGACCAACCTCTTTCAAGGGATTGGGTTAGAGCTTGAATTTCCTCAAACCATGAAGCAAGTGGTCAGTTTCTTTATCCTCATCGTCATCATGATATTGAGACCACAGGGACTTTTTGGAGGAAAGAGAGGATGAAGAGAATCTATCTCTTTCTTGTTATCGGATTTCTCATCCTATTAACCCTTCCAATGTTTTTGAGCCCCTATGCGTTAGGGATTTTTATCATGATCTTTTTTTATGCCTATCTGGGCCAGTCCTGGAATATTCTTACAGGATATACAGGCGTGATTTCCTTAGGTCATTCTCTCTATGTGGGCATCGGGGCCTATACTACTTATCTTCTCACGCTCATCCTGGGATTAACCCCTTGGGTGGGAATGTGGATTGGAGGAATTGCAGCAGGACTGATAGGTTTAGTGATTGGTTTTTTCGGATTTCGTTTCGGACTAAGGGGGGTCTATTTTGTTCTGCTCACCATTTCATTTGCTGAAATTGGAAGATTGATATTTCTCCATCTAAAAATTTTCGGATCCTTTCAAGGGCTCTTCATCACCCCTCATTTCTCTTTTTGGAATTTTCAGTTCAAGGAGAATACGCCTTATTATTATATTGCGCTTGGGTATGTCGTCTTCTCTCTGGTTTTGGTCAGGTTCCTGGAGCGATCAAAAATTGGTAGATATATCATTGCCCTAAGAGAGGATGAAGATGCTGCCGAGAGTTTAGGGGTTAATGTATTCAAATACAAGATGATTGCGATTTTCATTAGTGCCTTTATGACCTCCTTAGCAGGAGCCTTTTACACCAATTATCTCTTTTACCTTCATCCTGGGACAATGATGTCCATGGCCTTCTCCATTGAGATCATTCTAAGGCCTATCATCGGTGGGATGGGGACAGTCTTAGGTCCGGTGATTGGTTCATTTTTAATCACCCCTTTGGCAGAGATCTCACGCTCCTATTTTGCAAAGGCAGGTTATGAGGGATTGCATCTGGTGATCTACGGGTTCTTATTGGTTGCAGTAGTTCTTTTCTTCCCAAGAGGAGTCATCTCTTATATTAAAAGGGGGTTGGCACCTTTCCTGGGTGGATTGAAGTGAGTTTTAAAAAATTCAAATTTCAAAATCCAAATGTCAAAGGAATGTCAAAGTCCAAAATAGGTTCTTAAATCGAATATTCTAAATGGCTTCCAGGAAAGATTCAGAGGAAAATCACCGTTATGATAAATTTGTTTCACCATCTCAGTTTTGGGCTTTGAGTTCGATTTGCTTATTGAAGCTTATTGAACTTTAGTCTTAGGTATTTTTAGGAGGAAGGATTGCCTCTCTTAGAAGTAAAAGGGGTTTCAAAGAATTTTGGTGGTTTGAGGGCAGTTAGCCGAGTCTCTTTCGATCTAAATGAAGGAGAAATCTTAGGGATCATTGGACCGAATGGAGCAGGCAAGACTACTCTTTTCAATGTCCTTACGGGTTTTTTTAGACCAGAAGAAGGGGGAGTCTGGTTTAAAGGAGAGAGCCTAGTCAATCTCAAACCCCACCAAATCTGCCAGAGAGGAATGGTGCGGACCTTTCAGATTGTCAAACCTTTTCTCCAACTCACAGTATTGGACAATGTAGTTGTTGCTGCCTTAAATCGGGAAGGGGCAGTTGGGCCAGCAATCGAAAAGGCAAGAAGAATTATCGAATTTGTTGGATTAAAAGATAAAGTCGAGACTTTGGCAACAGGTCTCACCCTTGCCCATCGGAAAAGGTTGGAGTTGGCCAGGGCTTTAGCCACTGAACCTAAACTCCTTCTCCTGGATGAGGTGATGGCAGGGCTCACACCCACGGAGGTTGATGAGTTGATTCGACTTCTAAGAAAAGTGAATCAACAGGGGATTACCATTCTGATGATTGAGCATGTGATGAGAGGGGTAATGGCTTTGTCCAAGAAGGTCATTGTTCTAAATTATGGGGAGAAGATTGCGGAGGGTACTCCAGAAGAGGTAGTAACGAATCCTCAGGTCATTGAGGCTTACTTGGGAGAGGAGTTCAAGGTTGCTTAAAGTCAAAGAAATTGAAGTCTTCTATGGAGATCTTCAGGCCCTCAGAGGAGTCTCTCTTGAGGTGAATAAGGGAGAAGTGGTCTCCATTGTGGGCTCGAATGGGGCGGGGAAGTCCACAACCCTCATGACAATCTCTGGGATTCTCAAAACAAAGCGAGGAGAGATTCAGTTTGATGAAGAGGTGATAAATACTTATCCCCCTTCAAAAATAGTAGCGCTTGGAATTGTTCAGATTCCAGAAGGCCGTCAGATCTTTCCCAGCCTTACTGTAGAGGAGAATCTTGAGATGGGGGCCCAGTTTCAAAAAGCAAAGAGGGTGAGAAAAGAAACGATAGGCTGGGTCTTTAAACTTTTTCCAAGATTGGAGGAAAGAAGAAATCAATTAGCCGGAACCTTAAGCGGTGGAGAACAACAGATGCTGGCTATTGGGAGAGGACTGATGTCAAGACCCACCCTTCTGATGTTAGATGAACCTTCTCTGGGGCTTTCGCCCATCCTTGTGAAGGCCATTTTTGATATCATTAGGGAGATTAACCAACAGGGCACCACCATTCTATTGGTAGAGCAAAATGTATTTCACTCCCTTAGTCTTGCCCATCGAGGCTATGTTTTAGAAAATGGCGCTATAGTTTTAAGCGGAACAGGTCAAGACCTTCTCAAAGATCAGCATATTCGCCAGAGCTATCTTGGACTGTAAACAAAAGGGTTCAAGGAGCCTAAGGTTCAAGTGGTCGAATAGGCCGATGCCATTATTCCACCCATCAAAAAAGAGTCACTTGAACACTTGAATCCTTGAACCCGTTGACCCTCTCACAAAAGGATGAAGATCAAGGTTCCACAACTTCTCTGGTATGAAAAGAGCGAGATGGAATTGGATTTTCCCCATTCATGGTCTATCTTCTTCTGTCCAATGAAGGGGGGCCAAAGAAAGCGACTTGAGAAGAAGGAGATCGAGGACGCCTTTGCTTATCCTATCGGAACAAAACCTCTTTATGAATTGGCTAAGGGGAAGAAGGAGGTGGTCATCCTCTTTGACGATATGGCGAGGCCAACTCCAGTTTATGAAGTCCTTCCTTTTGTATTAAGAGATTTGGAAAGGGCAGAGATTAAAGACCATCAGATTCGTTTGATTGCCGCCTTAGGAGCCCATGGTGCTCAGACGGCCAATGATTTTAGGAAGAAACTGGGAGAAGAGACTTTGGATCGGTTTCCAGTTTATAATCATAATCCTTTTGACCATTGTCAATATCTTGGAAAGACCCGCTATGGCACTCCAGTTTCAATCAATAAAGAAGTGATGGCCTGCGATCTAAAAATTGGCATTGGATGTATTGTTCCCCATTCCTTTTCAGGCTTTGGAGGAGGAGCAAAGATCATCCTCCCAGGAGTAGCCCATATTGATTCGATCGCCCATAATCATGGACTCATGAAAGCGTATCCCGAATGTATTGGAGTAGGAAAGATAGAAGGAAACGTCCCTCGGCTTGATATGGAAGAAGCCGCCCGAATGGCAAATCTTGATTTAAAGATTGACGCCATTGTCAACCTTCGGGGAGAGATCACAGGCCTCTTTGTTGGTGACCCGATTCTGGAACATTATGAAGGGATGAAGTTGGCTAAAGAGGTCTATCTTACCAATCCAGCAAGAGATATGGATGTGGTCATTGTCAATACCTTTTCGAAGGTGAATGAGGCAGCCATTGCCCCATTCATTGGGATTCCCTCTTTGAAAGAGGAAGGAGGAGATCTGGTCATCATTGCCAATGAACCCGCAGGGCAGGTCGTCCACTATCTCTTTGGGGAATTCGGAAAGTGTGGAGAAGGGAAGCTTCAACTTCCCCAGCCCCTCCCAACCAGAGTAAAACGGATGATCATTCTTTCACCCTTCAAAGACCAAGTAGGAGCTTCCTTTTTTGGAAATGTTTCCTCCATCCTCTGGGTCAAGACGTGGATGGAGGTTCTGGATTTATTAAAGGCAGAATGGGGAGATGAGGCAAAGGTTGCTGTCTATCCAGATGGAACGATCCAGTATTTTAATTCGGATCTTGACAGGTGATTATTAATCTGGTATTAAAAACAATCAATATATTGAGTGAGAATGTCCTTGAGAGATATTTTGGAGATCAAAAGGTTCAATTGGTGGTGCTGGGAGAAAGAGAGAGAGGTGGTCTGCCCGGTGCCATCTTAAAGTTTTAGACTAAGAATTAAGGCCATGGGTGACCATCCCCTATGTCTCCCATGGCCTTTTTATTTTCTGGTTTTTTCGCAGAAAGAAAAGATTCTAAAAGGCTATGGAGACCAACCATAGCCTTTTTTATTTTACAAATCCAAAAAAAGGAGGAGAAAAAGATGATTAAAGAGGCGATTGGAAAATTGGTTTTAAAAAAGGATTTAACTGAAAAAGAGATGGAAGAGGTAGTGGAAGAGATCATAACCAAAAAGGCATCAACCCCTGAGATTGCCTCCTTCCTCACTGCATTGAGGATGAAAGGTGAGACTTCGGAAGAGATCACCTCTTCGGCAAAGGTGCTTAAAAAGGGAGGTTTGAAATTGAATTTAGGAGGAGATTCAGTCTGTCTGGATCGGGAGGAGATAACTGTGGAAAGGGAGACCATCCTAAGCACGACAAAGGGCTTCTCGGGTGGAACGACCATCTTCAATGTTTCAACGGCAACAGCCCTTGTGGTTTCAGGAGGAGGCCAAAAGATTGCTAAATATGTAAGAAAGTCTCTTCATCCTCTTTGTGGATGTGCAGATGTCATTGAGGCATTGGGGGTCAATCTCGATATGACTTCGACCCAACTGGAAAGGTGTTATAAGGAAGTAGGGATATGTTTTATTCATGAGCCTTTGGTTCATAATGGTCTCGAGAATGTAATTTCAATACGGAAAAAGATGGGGATTCGAACCCTCTTCAATCTTTTGGACCCCCTCATCAACCCAGGCGGAGCAAAGATTCAGGTATTGGGGGTGTATGATCCAAATCTCACGGAGAAGATGGCCAAAGTCTTAATGAACCTTGGAGTCGAAAAGGGACTTGTGATCTATGGCAGAGACACACTTGATGAAATCAGTATCACTGGGGAGACCAAAGTAACGGAATTCAGAAAAGGAGATATTAGGACTTATTTTATTACCCCCGAGGAGTTTGGGATAAAAAGGGCAGAGCCTGGGGAGATCAGGGGTGGAACAAAAAAGGAAAATGCTGAGATCGTATTAAATATTCTAAAAGGGGAACCAGGGGCAAGGCGCGAAATCGTTACTCTTAATGCTGCTTCGGTTTTTATGATTTCTGGAAAGGCAAAGGATTTTCATGAGGGGATAGAGATGGCTAACCAATCTATCGATTCAGGTAAAGCCCTTGAAACACTTAAAAGGGTTATCCAGTTCACCCATTCGGAAAAGAGATTCTTAAGAGGGATTGACTTTACCTCAGCCGAAATGTCATCAGGTTAAGAGTATCCTTAGGATACTTAATATGTCATTCTTAAACTGCCTTTCAGTTCTATATTTATTGAATTATATCTTAGGGTTGAGCGATACATACGCCAATTATGAGTTCACCTTCATCTTTTTTTATTAAATTAAAATAGATAACTCCACTAAAGCCCTGTATATCCTCTTTCCCATTGGTATGAATGAAGGAGGGGATTTTGAGGTGGGAAATGGTACTTGAGGATATACAGGATCAGGAATCAATCCCCATCAGAAAAATAAGGCCTCAGCTCTTCACATAACTCCTCAGGCGTAAAGACACAGATCACCTCTCCGTGAATCTTCTCAAAATAGTTTATATCGCTCGTTCCCTAGGGAATAAATATCACCCTCGGACAGAACCTCCCATAAACCCAGGAATTAACCCCATCTGAGTTTCCAGAAAATATTGAAAGATTGAAACTCTCGACCCCCTTCTACTTCAGATACCTGAAAACACTCAAAAGACCCTCTGAAAAATCTCTCCGATCCTTAAGACTCAAATCCTTTCTTTCAAATCCCAATCCTGGATCAAGATACTCCGAAGCGAGTTTCTTTGTCTCAAATTCCATCTTTTTCCCTTCCTCACTCAGGCAATCTTCTTCCCCGCAGAAGGCGGAGCAACTCCATAAACCTCCTCAACCTTTATTATCCCAACCCCCCCTGATCTCCATCCTGAGCCTCTCCCTTATCTCCTTTGCAAAAAAATCAAAAAGCTCCCCGGAGGTCATAAAACCCTCAAACCTCCCCTTCACCTGATACCCTTCGACAGGCTTCATACGGAAGACAAGGGCCGAAACCCTGGGGTTTGCCTCAAGATTCCTGTTCGTCTTCTCTCCAAATATGTCAGCAAAGGCAAGAGTTTCCTCATCTATGGCCCTGAGACTCCCCTTTGGCACCACATTGATCTCTAAAAGAGAACCCACCGTCGCCAATACCTTAGCGCTCCCTGGATCGTTAAAT
>Ga0185342_1000515_pt1 | contig 19316 bp, 12 predicted proteins | sample ConPoolayeEmetaG_FD_128045 | JGI IMG/M metagenome (GOLD analysis project Ga0185342, IMG submission 128045) | Hot spring microbial mat communities from California, USA to study Microbial Dark Matter (Phase II) - Cone Pool mat layer E metaG... ...
AGATTTATCTGCTAATGCAAGAACAGGTATTATTAATACTTCTCATAGCAAAATTCAAACACCTGTTTTCATGCCTGTTGGGACAAAAGCTACAGTTAAAGCAATTGATCATAGACAACTTTATAAGTTAAATTGTGAGATAATATTGGCTAATTTGTATCATTTGTACTTACAGCCAGGAATTGATATTATAAAAAAAGCAGGTGGACTACATAAGTTTATGAACTGGGAAAAGAGCATATTAACAGACAGTGGTGGTTTTCAAGTGTTTAGTTTAAATAAAATAAGCAAAGTTACAGATGAAGGAGTTGAATTTAAATCAATAATAGATGGTTCAAGTCATTTTTTTACTCCTGAAAATGTGATACAGTATCAATTAGATATTGGTTCAGATATAGCTATGGTTCTTGACGAATGTATAGCATATACAGAGGATAAAAGCACTGCTTTAATAGCTGCAAAAAGAACTTTAAAGTGGGCAAAGCAAAGCATTAAAATATTTAAAAAAAATATTATCAGAAATGAAAATAATAATTTAAAAACACGTATTTTTGGAATTATTCAAGGCGGGTTTTTTAAAGATATTAGAAAAGTTTGTGCACAAGAAATATCAGAGCTAGATTTTAATGGAATTGCTATTGGTGGGTTGAGTGTTGGTGAAGAAAGGGATAAAACAATTGAAATTTTAAGTTATGTAATTGATTATATTGATAAAAAAAAGCCTATTTATTTTATGGGCTTAGGGGATCCCCTCGGTATAATTGATGCAATATATTTTGGTGTTGATATGTTTGATTGTGTAATGCCTACAAGAATTTCTCGTATGGGAAGCGCCTTTACAAGTTATGGCAAAATTAATGTAAAAAATAAGAAGTATTCTGATGATTTTAGCCCCATAGATGAAAGCTGCGATTGTTATACTTGCCAAAATTTTTCTATTGCATATATAAAACATTTATATAAAAGCAAGGAAATACTAGCAGCAATGCTTTTAACAATACATAATCTTTATTTTATTTTTAATCTTGTAGAAAAAGCAAGAATTGCTATTAATGAAGGAAATTATGTTAAATTTAGAGAAAATTTTAAAAACCAATATTTAAAAAATAAAAAATAAATAAATTATTAAAGCAATTTGTTTAAAAGTAAAAAATAACTATTAAAAAGATTGCAAAATTTTTAAAAATGTTAATAATAATAACAAGCAAATTAAGACAATTGCAAAATATAATAAAATAAAATAGGAGTGAGTAAATGTTAAAGAAAATAATATCTAGAAAATATATTTTTGTTATTTTAACATGCATATTATTAATTAGTGCTTTTAGTTTTCTTGTTGGCTGTACTTCACTTTCTCCAACTGTTCAAACATCTTCAACAGATTCAGCACAAGCATCTGTAACCACTGAAGCGCCTACAGGGTTTAGAGCGTTGCTTGCAAATTATGGCACTTGGATTTGGCTTGCTGTTCTTGCAGTAGCATTTTATTTTCTCTTGATTAGACCTCAAAGAGTAAGGTCTAAAAAAGCTCAAGACTTAATGAGCAGTTTAAAAAGAGGGGATGAAATTGTTACAATTGGTGGTTTTTATGGGAGGATTAAAGATGTAAGAGAAGACAGTGTGATAATTACAATAGCAGGTGGAGTAGATGTTAAATTAGCAAAAAGTGCAATTGCAAGAGTCATTACTTCTCAAGGAACAGTAGATACTCAGAATAAAATGTAGAAAATAAAAAATAAGATTTAGACAATAGATTTCTGCAATAGATGTAGGCAATAGATATAGTTATGAAATAGATGTTTGTAATAAGATGTAAGCGATAAGACCTATACGATAAATAGAATAAAATAATAGGATTAATGGGATTTAAAAAATCTTTTTAATTAAAAAATAAACTTAACAAGTTAAAAGAATAATAAAAAAAAGAAGAACAAAACATGAAAAACAGGTTAGGCAATATAATAGTAGTAATAGTTTTTATTGTAATTGTAGGTGTTTGCTTTTATTTTATCTTTAATTCTTCCATAAAACTTGGCTTAGATTTACAAGGTGGGACACAAATAATTTTAAAACCAACTGAATCAGGTGCCCAACAGGTAACAGATGAAGCTTTAGATAAGGCGCAATTAATAATTTTAAATAGAATTGATAAACTTGGTATTTCTGAGCCTTTAGTTACAAGGGATTTTAATAGAAATATAATTGTGCAGCTTCCAGGGGTAGATGACCCAGCTAGAGCTATTGAAGTTATTGGCAAAACAGCACAACTCGAATTTAGAATTGTTGAATCGTATGACCAGAATAATAATCTTGTGTTAGGTCCAACTCTTCTTACAGGAGATAAGCTTGTTAAAGCTTTTGCGGGATATAGTCAAAATGGTCAGATAATAGTTTCTATGTCTTTTAATGATGAAGGTGCAAAACAATTTGCAAAAATAACAACTGAAAATGTTGGAAAAAGGCTAGCAATAGTATTAGATGGTGAAGTAAAGTCAGCTCCAGTAATAAGGCAGGCAATTACTGGAGGAGATGCAGTTATTGAAAATATCCCAACACTTGAGGAGGCTAAGGACATTGCTTTAGTTCTTCAAACAGGAGCTCTTCCTGTAACACTTGAGATTCAGGAAAGCCAAACAATAGGTCCTACACTTGGGCAGGATTCACTAAGGCAAAGCATTATGGCTGGAATTATAGGCTTTATATTAATTGCTATTTTAATGGTTGCACTTTACAGAGGCCTTGGAGCAATTTCAATTTTGGGACTTATTGTTTATGTAATTATTTTTTGGGGTATACTAGCAGGATTAAAAACTGCTCTTACTTTACCTGGTATTGCAGGTATAGTTTTAACAATAGGTATAGCTGTAGATGCTAATGTATTAATTTTTGCTAGGATAAAAGAGGAAATGTTGAAAGGTAAGAGTAAAGTTGCTTCTTTTACAGAAGGTTTTAGGAATGCTTTAAAAGCAATAATTGATTCTAATATCACTACGCTTATTACAGCTGCTGCGCTTTATAGGTTTGGAACTGGTCCTATTAGGGGATTTGCAGTTACGCTTGCAATAGGAGTCCTTATTAGCTTATTTACTGCAGTTATATTTATTAGAGCAATTTTATTTTTAATAGTGAATTCAAAAGCTGTAACACCAGGTTTTATTGGTGTAAGAATTAGACCAAAAACTAAGGAGTTGTAATTTGGTACCCAGAAAAAAATCATCCAATAAGATATCAAAAAAAGCTAAGCATAAAATTAAGGTTGCAAAAGATGCAAATATAAAAGAGACAAGTTATGAAAAGTCTTACGGCCAAAAAGAAACTGCAATTAATTTAGCTAAAAAATCAAATGCTGTTGAAACCGAATCTGTTTCAAGTGCGTCTTTAAAGTCTCAATTTAATCAGAAAGCAGAAAAAGCTGAACAAAGCATGTATGTAGACGATAAGTCAGCTAGGTTTGATTTTGTAGGTAAAAATAAATATTGGATTTTAGTTACAACTATAATAATAATTGTTGGTGTAGTATTTTTCTTTATAAGAGGTTTTAACTTTGGAATTGATTTCTTGGGTGGTAATTTAATGGAAGTTAAATTTAAAAAACCTGTTAGCATATCTCAATTAAGAAAAGAGATGGAAAATATTGGCTATGGTAAAGCAATACTTCAAAATACTGCTCAAGATCAATATATAATTAGAACTACACCTCTTTCAGATCAGCAGAAAGATTTAATTTTAAATCATCTTGATGAAAAAATTGGAATAGTTAAGCCTTTAATACAAGATAGAAATGTTGCTCCCGGGTTTTCTAAAACTATAACTAAAAATGCTTTAATTGCTGTAGCAATAAGTATAGTCGGCATTTTAATTTATGTTTGGGTAAGATTTACAGTACGTTTTGCTGTAGTTGCTATAATTGAATTAATTCATGATATACTTTTAATTTTAAGTTTTTATACAATTACATTTCGAGAATTTAACACTGTAACTATTGCTGTAATGTTAACAATATTAGGTTATTCATTAAGTGATGCAATTGTAATGTTTGATAGAGTAAGAGAAGAACTTAGAATAAATAAAAGAGATAGATTTCCAGTGATTATAAACTATTCAATAAATAAGATACTTTCTAGATCTTTAACTACTACTGCAACAACCTTGTTTCCAATAATTGTGTTGTTAATTGTCGGAAATGAAACTTTAAAAGATTTTGGGTTTGGACTGCTTGTTGGAATTATATCAGGTACATATTCTTCAATTTTTGTAGGCTCTCCAATTCTTATAGCATGGAATAACAAATTTCCAAAGTATAAGAAGTAAAAATAATGTTTGGGTTTGAAAAATGGATTTACAGAAATTCATATAAACAAAATAGTTCTGTTAGTAAAACTGAAAAAGAAATAAATGAAATAGAAGTAAAAAAAAATGATGATATAAATTTTAATGAGCTTAAAGAAAAATATAATTTTTCTAATGAGTTCTTACAAATTTTAAAAAATAGAATTTCTTTAAGCGAAAAAGAAGTTCTAAATTTTTTATTTCCTCGTTTAAAAAATCTTTATAAACCATGCTTACTGCCTAACATAGACCTTGCTGTTAAAAGAATAAAAAAAGCATATTTAAATAAGCAAAAAATAATAATTTATGGTGATTATGACACTGATGGGATAATCAGTACTGCAATTTTATATAATTTTTTACAACTGTCTGGTTTTAATGTTGATTATTATATCCCAAACCGTTTTGAAGATGGATATGACATAAATTTAAATTTTATTAAAAATGTTGCAATAAAAAATGGTTACTCGTTAATTATTTGTGTAGATTGTGGGACAAATGCAATCGAAGTAATTAATTTTTTAAAAGAAATAAGTTTAAAAAAATTTTTTATTGATGTTATTGTCTGCGACCATCATGAGCCTCTTACTGTAATTAATAATATATTTGAAAGTAAATTTGATAAAAAAGAAAAACTTGCAAGCGAAGATTTCAATAATTCTAGTGACAGTATAGTCAATTATTTAATAATTAACCCCAAACTTTCTATTTCAAAATATCCTTTTAAATTTTTATGTGGTGCAGGGGTAACATTTAAATTAATAGTTCAGTTATTAAATAATTTTGATGCAAATATAAAACATAATTTTTTTACTAATTTGGAAAATGAGAAAAATATTGCACATATTGGCTTCAAAATAGATGACAAAAATATTAATGATTTATCTAATAATTATTTAAAATCTATAATTGATTTGGTAGCAATAGCAACTGTTGCAGATTTAATGCCACTAATTGATGAGAATAGAATAATAGTTTCTTATGGTTTAAGAAGAATTGCTCATACAAAAAACCCTGGTTTAAAAAAATTAATTGATAAATTATTTAATAATAAAATTAGTTTTAATACTTATGATGTTGGATTTATAATTGCACCTAGATTAAATGCTTCTGGTAGGATAAAGCATGGGATTGAAAGCTTAAAATTGTTAATTAATGACTCTAGACAAAATTATAATTTAGAAGATATTTTAGACAACATTGAAAATTATAATTCTTCAAGGCAACAAATTCAGGAATTGCTATATAATGAAATATTAGAAGATAGGATTAAAAGATTAGATTATAATCTTAATGAGTGTAAAATTTTAATTGATAGTTCACCTGACTGGAATGAAGGTATCCTTGGAATAGTTGCTTCAAAATTAGTAAAAAAAATGAATATTCCTGTTATTCTTTTTAAAGAAAAAGAGGGGACATTAAAAGGTTCTGCAAGAAGTATAGAAGACTTTAATTTATACTCTGCCTTAAATAATTTTAAAGATTATTTTATTAAATTTGGTGGACATAGTCAGGCATGTGGGCTAACAATTTTAAAAGAAGAATTTGAAAAATTTAAAAATGATATGCTTTCTTATACCAAAAGTAGCTTAACTAAAGATGATATTACAAAAAAATATTTTTATGATATTGAGATAGATTTTAATAAAATTAATAGAAATTTAGTTTTAGAGCTAGAAAAACTTGAGCCTTTTGGTATTGGAAATCCTAAACCTGTTTTTTATACAAAATCATGTGAAATTATAAGCGAACCTGTAATTATTAATAGCAACAAAGAAAATATTAAATATGTATTTTTAAAATTAAAAAATAATAAAAAGATTTTTGATGCTGCTTTTTTTAATTTCTCTACAGATTTAAAAAAAGTGACAATTTTAAATTCAGATTTTAACAGTTTAAATTCAGAAATAAATTTTGATAGTTTTGATAAATATGAAGAATATCAGAATATCTTAAAGAAGGGAATGAAAATTGACATTTTGTATAATTTGGAAAGAAAATATCAAAGTAAAAATTCAAAATTAGATAATGAAAAATTACTTAATCAGAAAGAAATTACTCAAATAAAGAATCAAATAAAGAATAATGATTTTATAATACAGCTGTTAATTGTAAGTTTTTTACCAAGTAAAAACTCTTTTTAATTTATATTAATTGTATATTAATTTTATATTAAATATTTTTTTTACTAATGTTATTATGCAGATGTGCATTTTTTATATAATAATATTATAATTAAGACATGGGAAAGTTAAAAGAATTAAAAAAACTTGAGGATAGGTTAAATAGTAACAACAAGAATACCAGCAATAACAACAACAATAATAATAGTAGTAACAATAATAATAAACAATCTAGCAGTGAACTTGAGTCTGATCAGGTTCAAAAAGCTTATTTATTAGATTTGGCACTTGATTTAAATGATTCTGCAGATAAAAAGTATCTTGAGTTAATTGAAAAAATAAAAAGCTATAATCCTCAAGTAGACTTAGAACTAATAAATAAAGCATATTTATTAGCAAAAAAACATCATGAAGGTCAATACAGAAAATCTGGTGACCCTTATATTATTCATCCATTGGAAGTGGCTGGAATTCTTGCAGATATAGAACTTGACCAAACTTCAATAATCTCCGCTATCCTACATGATATTATTGAAGATACTTCTATTAAATATGAAAAAATTGTAAAGGAATTCGGCAGTACAATTGCAAATATAATTAATGGTGTTACAAAACTTGATAAAATAGTATTTTCAAGCTTAGAAGAAAAACAGGTTGAAAATTTAAGAAAAATGATAATAGCAATGTCTGAAGATGTCAGAATTATTGTTGTGAAATTAGCAGACAGGCTTCACAATATGAGAACACTTTCTTTTTTAGACGATGAGAAGAAAAAAAATAAAGCAATAGAAACTTTAGAGGTTTATGCACCAATTGCACATAGGCTTGGAATTTACCAAATAAAGACTGAACTAGAAGACTTAAGTTTTCTAACCCTTTATCCAAAACAGTATTTGAAAATTAAGGAAATGGTTCAGGAAAAAATAAAGCAAAGCCAAGTCCAAATTGATGAAGCAATAAAAATAGTTTCAGACAAATTAAATGAAGTTTCAATTCCTGCAGAAATTAGTGGAAGAATTAAAGGTTATTATAGTGTTTATAATAAAATCCTCCAGCAAAATAGAAGTATTGATGATATATATGATTTAATAGCTATAAGAGTTATAGTTGAAGATTTAAAGAGCTGCTATGCAGTGCTTGGGATAATACATTCTATATGGAAACCTCTTCCAGGGAGGTTTAAAGATTATATTGCTAATCCAAAATTTAACATGTATCAATCTCTTCACACAACTGTTATTGGTAACCGTGGCAATCCAATAGAAATTCAAATTAGGACGTTTGAAATGCATAAATTTGCTGAATATGGTATAGCAGCTCACTATAAATACAAAGAAGGAATAATTCAGCCAACTGAATTTGATAAAAGAATAGCTTGGATAAGGCAGCTTCTTGATTGGCAAAAAGAACTTAAAGACCCTCATGATTATTTAGAATCTTTAAAACTTGATTTGTTTCAAGAAGAAATTTTTGTTTTTACACCAAAAGGAAAGGTAATTAATTTACCTAGAGGTGCAACACCTATAGATTTTGCTTACCAAATACATACTGATATCGGTCATAACTGTATTGGTGCTAAAGTTGATGGAGTTATGGTGCCAATTGAAAGTCAATTAGAGAATGGAAATATCGTTGAAATAATTACTTCAAAAACTCCAAAAGGACCAAGCAGAGACTGGCTTAGTATAGTTAAAACATCTTCAGCACGAAATAAAATTAAACAGTGGTTTAGCAAAGAAGAAAGGCAAGAATCTTATAATATTGGAAGAGAGTTAATGCTTAAAACTTTAAGAAAAAATGGTTTAACTTTTAAGGATATTCCAAATAAAGTTTTTGATGAAGTTGCAAAAGAATATAATTTTGAAAATATTGATTCTTTGTTTAGAAATATAGGGTCGCGTAAGGTTTCTGTTCATCAGGTTTTTACAAAGTTAATTAAAAAATTGAATCAGTCTGCAGAGACTGAAAAAGAAGTTACAATTAGTGATATTAAAAAAGTAAAGCCTGTAAAAAATCTAAACTTATCGAAAAAATCCGGGTCTGGAATTATTGTAAAGGGAATGGATAATGTTTTAGTAACTTTAGCAAGGTGTTGTAATCCAGTTCCAAATGACCAAATAATTGGTTATATTACAAGAGGAAAAGGTATATCAGTTCATAGAAATGATTGCAATAATATAGCAATGCTTAAGAAAAATGATTCTCAGCGTTTTATAGAGGTAAAATGGGACAGCTATGCACCTCATAAGTTTAATGCAGAAATACAAATTGAAGCTATTGATAGAACTAAGCTTTTACGTGACATAACAAATGTTATAAGCGAATATGAGTTAAATATCATTAATGCAAGTACACAGCGTTCAAATAAAAACGGATTTGTAAAATTTAGATTTGTAATTGAATTAAATAATAAATACATTTTAAATGATATAATTAATAATCTTAGACAAGTCAGTTCTGTATTTGATGTATACAGAGTACTGCCTAGAAAGCAAAGTTGAAAGTAAAAAAATTAATTTTAGGTTTTTTTAACGTTAATTGTTATATAGTTTATGGAGGAAAAGTTTCTTTTATTATTGATCCTGGAGCAGATGCAGATAAAGTAATAAATACATTAAAAAATGAAAACATAAAGCCTGATTTTATATTAAATACACATGGTCATTATGACCACATAGGGGCAGTACCTGAGCTGGTTGATTATTTTAAAATACCTTTTTATATTCATCCTGGTGATGAGTTAATTATAAGAAGCCCGGAAAAAAATTTTTCTTCAATTTTTAGCGGAAATCCTTTATCATTAACAACTTATAATTTAATTAATAATGAAGTAATTGAATTTTTAAATAATAATGATATTAAAGTATTTAATATGCCTGGTCATACACCTGGCAGTATTGTAATTTTAACAGGAAATTATTTATTTACAGGTGATTTATTGTTTAGAGGTGGGATTGGAAGAACAGATTTATATGGTGGAGATTACGATATGATTGTTAAATCACTGAAAAAATTAAATGAATTTGACAAAAATTTATTAGTTTTTCCTGGGCATGGTGCGAGTACTAATCTTGCATGGGAGTTAGAAAACAATTATTTTTTAAAAAGTATTTTGTAATTTTATAGAAATTATTTAAAGAAAGTATTTTATAAAAATTACTGTTAAAAAATTATAATCTGAAGACAGGTTAATTAAGGTAGGGTAATTTGACTATTAATTGTCCTAGAGGTACTGCAGATATATTTGGAGAAGATATAAAAATAAGAGATTTTATAATTGAAACTGCAAAAAAGCAGTTTCAATTATTTAATTATCAGGAAATAATAACTCCTGCTTTTGAATACACCGAAGTTTTTAATAGAAGTATTGGAGAAAGTACAGATATTGTAAAAAAAGAAATGTATACTTTTTTTGATAAAAAAGGCAGATCAATTACATTAAGACCTGAAGGGACTGCTGCTATTGTAAGGGCTGTAATTGAGCACAAATTATATAACTTAAATCAACTTTTAAAGTTATTTTATATTGAAAATATGTTTCGTTATGAAAGACCCCAGAAAGGCAGAATGAGGGAATTTTGGCAAATCGGTATTGAAGCTATAGGTTCAGATAATCCTTTAGTAGATGCTGAAGTTATTTGGTTATTAAATTTAATTTATGATAAATTAGGCTTTAAAAATTTGGAACTTTTAATAAACACTGTAGGTTGCTCTAAATGTAGAAGTAACTATATAAAAGTTTTTAAAAACTACCTGAAAGATAAAAAAAATAGCTTGTGTCAAGATTGTCAAGAAAGGTATGATAAAAACCCGCTTAGAATTTTTGACTGTAAAATTCAGCAGTGCCAGCAAATTTTGAAAAAAAGTCCAGTTATTTTTGATTATGTTTGTGATGAATGCAGATCGCATTTTTTAAAAGTAAAGAATTACCTAAGTTCTGCAGGAATAAATTTTATAGTTAAAAATGAATTAGTAAGAGGTTTTGATTATTACACAAGAACAATTTTTGAAATTGTTTCAAAAGATTTAGAAAGTGCTCAAAATGCTCTTGGTGGAGGTGGGAGATACGACAACCTTATTGAGCAATTCGGAGGTCCAAAAACACCTGCTATTGGGTTTGCTATAGGACTAGACAGAACAGCTGTTTTATTAAAGCAATTAAATATACCTTATGAAAGTAAAATTAAAGCAGTAAAAGTTTATATAATAACTATGGATGAAAATTTTAATGAATATGGAATAAAGATTTTAAAAATTTTAAGAGATTTAGAAATTAATTGTGATATTAGTTTTGTAATTAAATCAATCTCTAGCCAGATAAAACTAGCAGAAAAAAATAATTACACTCATGTTATAATAATTGGAGAAAGTGAATTTAAATCAAATATTATCACTATAAAAAATTTAAAAACTTTTGAACAAAAAAGTTTTAATTTGATTTCAGAAAAAGATAAAATTAAAGAGTTTTTAAAATAAGTAATATTTGTTTTTAGATTAATTGTTAGGTTTGTTATTAGATTAGTTATTTAATTTGTTATAAAGTTTGTTATTAAATTTATAGTAGCTTTTAGGAGTTTTAATGAATCAAATAAATATTTTTCAAGGTAATAATATTAATACTGATAGTTTTAAAACTTCTTTTAGAACTAATTTATGTGGAGAAGTAAATAAGGGATTTATAAATAAAAATATAAAATTATGTGGTTGGGTAAATAAAAGAAGGGATCACGGAAAATTAATATTTATTGATTTGCGTGATTTTTCAGGAGTTATTCAAATTGTATTTGACTATAACTATAATTCTACAACCTATAATATTGCAAAAGATTTAAGAAATGAATACATAATATCAGTGGAAGGAAAAGTTGTTGCTAGATCTGCTCAAACTATTAATAAAGACATTCCTACTGGAGAAATAGAAGTTTTTGCAGATAATATAAAAATACTGAATTTTGCTAAAACCCCTCCATTTAGTATAGAACAGAGAGAAAAAGTAGATGAAATGACAAAATTAAAATACAGATATATAGACTTAAGATCTTTTGAGATGCAGAAAAATTTAAGATTAAGAAGTAAAATTAACAGTATAACAAGAGATTTTTTAAATAATGCTGGTTTTGTAGAAATCGAAACCCCCATTCTTGCTAAAAGCACTCCAGAAGGTGCTAGAGATTTTTTAGTTCCTTCAAGGCTTAATCCAGGTAAGTTTTATGCACTTCCTCAATCACCTCAGCTTTTTAAACAAATATTAATGTTTTCAGGTTTTGATAGAATTTATCAGATTGCAAGGTGCTTTAGGGATGAGGATTTAAGAGCTGATAGACAGCCAGAATTTACTCAAATTGACCTTGAAATGTCTTTTGTTGAGGTAAATGATGTTTTAAAATTAATTGAAAGTTTAATAAAAAAAATATTTAAAGAAACAATAAATTATGATTTGCCAGCATCCTTTGAGAGATTTTCATGGAAAGATAGTATGGAAAAATTTGGTTCAGACAAACCTGACATTAGGTTTGATTTGCAGTTAAAAGACATTACAAAAATTTTTCTAAAAAGCCAGTTTAATATTTTCATTAATGTATTAAACAAAAATGGCTGTATAAAATGTTTAGTTATCAAAGACAGCAGTTCCTTTAGCAGAAAAGAGCTTGATGATTTGATTAATTTAGCCAAGCAATATAAAGCAGGTGGGCTTATTTGGATAAAAGTAGAAGATGATAAATCTTTTAATTCGCCTATAGCAAAATTTATTTCAAATGAAGAAAGAGCAAATCTAATAAAAGAGCTTAACCTAAAATGTGGTGATTTAGTTTTAGCTATTGCTGATAGCTTTAATATTACTTGTCAAGCACTTGGAGCTATAAGAAACTATATTGCAAAAAAATTAAATATTATAGATGAAGAGGTTTTTAAGTTTGCTTGGGTTGTTGATTTTCCTATGTTTGAATGGGATGAGCAAGAAAAAAGGTTTTCTCCAATGCATCACCCTTTCACTAGACCAACTCATCAAACTGAAGAGTTTTTAGAAACAAATCCTGAAAAAGTAATGTCTTATGCATACGATTTAGTTTTAAACGGAAATGAAATTGGTGGTGGCTCTTTAAGAATTAATGATATAAGTTTGCAAAAAAAAGTCTTTAAAGTACTTGGGTTTGATGAAAATAAAATTGAACAAAATTTTGGTTTTTTTATTAAAGCTTTAGAATATGGTGCTCCACCTCATGGTGGGATAGCATTAGGTATGGATAGGTTAGTTATGCTTGTCGGAAGGCTTGAAAGTATTAGAGAGGTAATTGCTTTTCCAAAGACGCAATCTGCAGTTTGCATGATGACTGATTCACCTTCTACTGTTACAGAAGAGCAATTAAAAGAGGTAAATATTAAGATTAGCAATGAAGCTAAAGAAAATTGAATTAAGATATTTTTTATGATATTATTACTTTGATACTCTGTTTTTCTCGTAATTATGGTTAATTTTTGTGCCAACAAAATTACATTATATGCTCAAACTTAGTTTGCGGCATAAATGCCTGTGTTTTACAGGACTTATAAAGCAAACAGGAGAGCACACAATATTTTGGGGTCGGGCATATAAAAACCTCTAATAATTACGGAAAAACGGGGTATCATTTTATTTTGATTTAAAAAATGCTTTTATAAATTTTTATAAGAAGTCATGGATATTCGTAAATTATTTTTGGATTATTTTAAAAAAAATGACCATTTAATATTACCTTCATCTAGTTTAATTCCTGATAATGACACAAGTGTTCTTTTAACAACTGCAGGAATGCAACAATTTAAACCTTACTATCTTGGTATAAAGAAACCGCCAAAACCAAGAATTGCAACTGTTCAAAAATGTTTTAGGACAAGTGATATTGAAAAAGTTGGTTACACTGGTCAGCATTTAACTTTTTTTGAAATGTTAGGCAATTTTGCTTTTGCTGATTATTTTAAAAAAGAAGCAATAAACTTTGCAATGGAATTTGTACTTAAAATATTAAAACTGCCTATTGAAAAACTTTCTGTAGGGGTATTTGCAGGTGATAATGATATCCCTCCTGATGATGAAGCATATAATTTATGGAAAAAATTAGGAATTGCTGAAAATAGAATTTATAAATTTGGAAAAAGCGAAAATTTCTGGGGACCTGCAGGAGAAACTGGTCCTTGTGGTCCTTGCACTGAGATATATTTTGATTTTGGAAAAAATTTTGGGTGTAAAAGAGAAAATTGCTCTCCAAGTTGTGATTGCGGCAGATTTCTTGAAATTTGGAACTTAGTATTTACACAATATAATTTCAATGGTGTCTCTTATGAAGAGCTGCCTAATAAAAATATTGATACTGGAATGGGTCTTGAAAGGATTTGTGCTGTTCTTAACGGTTATCCTTCAGTTTTTAATACTTATCTTTTTAAAGATATAATTTCAAAAATTCAAGAACTTTCATCTTTAAAAATAAATTTTAAAGAAATCATAAAGGAAAGCAATGAAGATAATAATTTAAAATTACAAAAATTAATTGATGAAAATTTAGATATGCAGCAAATACAAAGATGTGTAAAAATTATAGCTGACCATTCAAGAGCTGTTACTTTCTTAATTGCAGACGGCATACTTCCATCAAATGAGTCTAGAGGTTATATATTAAGAAGAATAATAAGAAGAGCTGTACGTTTTGGCAAGCTTATAAAAATTGAAAATAATTTTTTAAGCACTCTTTCTGAAGTAGTAATTAATAATTATCATGAGTTTTATCCTGAGATTAAAGAAAAAAGCCATATAATATTTGAAGTTTTAAATGATGAAGAAAATAAATTTTTAAAGACATTAATACAGGGAAGTAAAATGCTAACCAGAGTTATTGCTGAGATTAAAGATAGCAATAAAAAATTTATTGAACCAAAAGATGCATTTAAATTGTATGAAACCTATGGTTTCCCAATTGAACTTACAACTGAAATTTTAAATGAAAACAACGTTATGCTTGATGTTAATAAGTTAAATGAGTATATAAAAATGCATTCTGAAAAATCAAGAGAAAAAACTATTTTTAATAAGAAAATAGATTTAAATTTAAAGGTTTATAAAACATTAGTTGATGAATTAGTTGATGAATTTCAAAATAATTTTGAAGTTGAATTTACTGGTTACTTTAATTATAAGCAAGATTCTACTATAAAAGCTATTTTAAAACTAGATGAGAAAAATATAGCTACGAAAGTTTCAAGCTTATCTGTTAATCAAAGAGGTGAAATAATTCTTGATAAAACTCCTTTTTATCCAGAAAAGGGAGGAGCGATTGGAGATAAAGGAATTATAAAGCTAGTTAATAATAAATTTTTAGTTGAAGATACTCAAACACCAATTGAAGGTTTAATAGTTCATAGGGGAATAGTCTTAGAAGGGGAATTTAAAGTTGGCGATAATGTTATTTCTGAAGTTGATATTAACTTTAGAAAAAATGTAAGTAAAAACCATACCGCAACACATATTTTGCACTGGGCTTTAAGACTGCTGCTTGATAGCAATGTAAAACAGGCAGGCTCATTTGTTGCAGACAACAAATTTAGATTTGATTACATTACTGATAAAGCTCCATCAAATGAAGAATTGGAAAAACTTGAAAAAATTATAAACGAAAAAATTCAGCAAGATGATATAGTAAGATGCTTTGAAACTACTTTAGATTACGCAAAAGAAATTGGGGCAGTTGCATTATTTGAGGAGAAATATAAAAAATATGTAAGAGTTGTTGAAATTAATAATTACTCAAGAGAATTATGTGGTGGAATTCATGTTAAGCGAACTGGTGAAATAGGGATATTCAAAATTTTATCTGACAGCAGTATAGGTCAAAATATCAGAAGAATTGAAGCTGTAACTGGGATAAATGCTTATGTTTATTTAAATGACGTAAATAAAAAATTAATTTCTATATGTAAAGAAATTGATTGTGAGCCTGAAAATGCAGTAGAAAAAATTAAAGAATTAAAAGAAGAATTTAATAAATTAAACCAAGATTTAATTTCTTTACAAATTAAGGCTATTAAGCTAGAAATATTATCTAATGGTCGTAGCTACAATATTAATAATACTAAGATTATATTTTATGATTTAACAAAATCTAAATTTAATTTAAATATAAATGCTAAAAAGATGGGAATCATTGGTGATGACTTAATTAATTCAGTAAATGGTCAAAACATTTTTATAGCTTTATATAATTTAGTTGAAGGCAAATCAATAATGTTACTACAGTGTTCAAAAAGTTTAAGTGAATCTGGACTTAACTGTAGTTTAATTGTAAAGGAGTTAACCAAAGTTATTAGAGGTGGTGGGGGTGGAAAACCTCAATTTGCTCAGATTGGAGGTTTTAATGCTAATCTTTTAGATGATGCATTTAACTATATTTATGAATACATAACCAATTTTTTAAAAAATTATAAATAGTTATAAAAAGTTATAGAAGTTTATATAAAGTTTTATAAAATAGTAAATGTAAAATAATAAATATAAAATAATAAATGTAAATAAATGAGAATACTTGCTTTAGATATTGGAGAAAAAAGAATAGGTGTTGCAATAACTGATAAAGATAAAACAATTTCATATCCTTTAACAACAATAGAAAATGATGATAATTTTAAGTTAAATATTTATGCAATTATTGAAAAATATAATATTGAGAAGATAGTAATTGGAATTCCTTACAACTTAAAAGGTGAAGAAAGCTATCAAGCTGAAAAAATTATTAAATTTACTGAAGAAAATTTAAAAGACTTTAAGGTACCAATTGTTTTTTTCGATGAACGTTTTACAACTAAAATCTCATCAAATATTTTATTAAAAAGTAAATCTGTAAAACATCATCTAGAAAAACAAAAAAAATCTGATAAAAAAAATAAAGCAAATAAAGATAAAATTGCTAAAGATAAAATTGCAGCTGCTATAATTTTAAAAGACTATCTTGAAAATTATGATAAGAAATAAGACAAGAAATAATAAAAAACAAATATTTTTTTTGCTAATCATAGCAAACTGCTTGATTATTCTAATGAGTTTTAACCTAATATCTTGCAATTTATTTACGATTCCTAAAAAAGATTTAAATGTGGAAAAAGGAAAAGAAGTTGAGGTAGAAATAAAAGAAGGTTCAACTCTTAATCAAATAGCACAGCTTTTAGAAGAAAAGGGAATAGTGGATAATGGGTTAGTTTTTAAATTATATGTTCAGCAAAAAGGTTTGGAGAAAAATCTTCTTCCTGGAAAATATGTTTTTCTTACTGGTTCAGATTATGATACAGTACTAAAAACAATTACTACGAAAAAGAATATTGCTGTTTATAAAATAGTTTTTCCTGAAGGTTTTACTGTTCAGCAAATTAAGCAAAGAATATTGAATCAATTGCCATTTATAGAAGAAAATGACTTAGATGAGGCTTTAAATATTAATAACTATAAAGAGGTTTACAGTTTTTTAAATGTTGAAACTGACTCACTTGAGGGCTTTTTATTTCCTAAAACTTACGAAGTTACTATTGATTACAGTGCTAAAAATATTATAGAAATGATGTTAACACAATTTCAATTTGAAACTCAGCAGCTCAATTGGGAAAATGTTAAACAAAATGGGTTAGATAACTTGACTAATTATGATATTATAAAAATTGCTTCTTTAATAGAAAGGGAAGCATATTTGCCTGAGGAAAGAGAATTGATTTCTGCTGTGATTTATAATAGATTAAAGATTGGTATGTCGCTGCAAATTGATGCTACCATTAGATATGCTTTAAATAAGTGGGATGGTATAGTTACTTATGATGACTTAGAAATAGATTCGCCTTATAATACTTATAAAAATTTAGGTTTGCCTCCCACACCTATTTGTAATCCTGGCATCGCATCAATAAAAGCAGCTTTAAATCCTGCAAATGTAGATTATTTATATTATGTTGTTATTGATGAACAAACACATAAGCATAAATTTTCTAATACTTTAGAAGAACACGAAAAAGCAAAAAACCAAAATTAATTATTAAAAAATGGTGATTAAATTTTGGATGAAATAAATGATGATAATTTATATAGTTTATATAATTTTTTCATACAAAATGAAGTTAAAAACGAGGAAAATTTTAAATCTCATAAATTCGAGTATGGGTACTATCAATTAAAAGAATACATTAAAGAGTTATACTTTTTAAGTAAAATAAAAAGAGAAGCCTACGAAAAAAAAATCCCAATTATTGAAGATGAAGTTGGTAACATATTAAGACTTATTTGTTTTTTAAAAAAACCAAAGTATGTACTTGAAATAGGATGTGGTATTGGCTATTCAACCTATTATATATTTAGCGGTATATACTTAAGTATTAATAGTACTTCTTTAAGTAATTCAGATTTGCAAAACTTTAATTTAGGTATAAGTAGTAATAAAAAAAGCAAAGAAATGTCTAATAATTTTTATTATTATGGCATTGATCTAAATAATAAAAGGCTAAATCAAGCAAAGGATTTTATAAATAAACAATTCAGTAAATTAATTGACAATAATTTTATTAATGCAAATTTTATTGCAGGTAATGCAATAAAAATAATTAATCAAAATAACTTTAATTGTTGTTTTGATTTAATTTTTATAGATGGTGCCAAATTTGAATATCCCATATATCTTCAAGCCATAAAACCAATATTATCAAATAAAAGTATAATAATAGCAGATAACATTTTTTATTCTGGTAAAATATTTAAAGAAAATATCTCTAAACATGATTATAATAGTGTACAAGGAATTAGGCAGTATATAAATTTAATATTAAATAAAGATGAATTTAAAACTATTTTTTTAAATATAAAGGATGGTATTTCAATATCATTGTATAAAAAATAAAGTTAGATGAAAAACAAAACAATTAATAAAAGTTTAATTAAAAAAATTCCAGAATTGAGTGTACCTGCTGGTAATTTAAAGATATTAAATTATGCTATTGCATATGGGGCTGATTCTGTTTATGTTGGGGGAAAAAGCTTTAATTTAAGAACACTAGGGCAGAATTTCTCTATTGAAAAACTAAAACAAGCCACTGATATAGTCCATGATAAGAATAAAAAGATTTATCTTACTTTAAATGCAATAATAAGTGAGTGTGAATTAAATGATTTAATTAATTATTTAATGCAGATAAAGGATATTGAATTTGATGCAATAATAATATCAGATCCAGGGTTATTAAATTTATTAAAAAAGTTTTTCCCAAATACAAGAATTCATATAAGCACCCAGCAAAGTACATCAAACCATTTTGCAGTAAATTTTTGGGCAGAATTAGGTGTAAAAAGAGTTAATATTGCAAGAGAATTGAGCTATGAAGATATAAAAAAAATATGTAGCAATTCTAATATAGAAATAGAAGTTTTTGTCCATGGAGCGCTTTGCATTTCTTACTCGGGGAGATGTCTTCTATCAAAATACTTAATAGGTAGAGATGCAAATAAAGGCCAGTGTGCACATGCATGCAGATGGAAATACTATTTAATGGAAGAAAAAAGACCAAATTTGTTTTTACCAGTTATACAGGATAAAAGGGGAACATATATTTTAAATTCAAGGGATTTATGTCTTATTAAAAAACTTGATTTAATTGTTGATGCAGGAGTTGCTGCTTTAAAAGTAGAAGGTAGGATGAAGACAGAAAATTATGTTTCTACAGTTACTTGGGCTTACAGAAAAGCTTTGGATTTAATTAAAGATAATAAATTTGATAATCAAGAAAAGGAAAGTTTATTTAAAGAATTAGAAAAAACTTCTCATAGAGCTTTTACTGAAGGTTTTATGTTTTTGAAAAATGAATTTTTAG
>Ga0185342_1000516_pt1 | contig 19307 bp, 14 predicted proteins | sample ConPoolayeEmetaG_FD_128045 | JGI IMG/M metagenome (GOLD analysis project Ga0185342, IMG submission 128045) | Hot spring microbial mat communities from California, USA to study Microbial Dark Matter (Phase II) - Cone Pool mat layer E metaG... ...
GGTCGAACACGGCCAGGGCGTACGCCACCCCGTTCAGCCCGCCCCCCACCTCCGACCAGCAGGCTCCGTCCCAACACGCGATGTAATTGGCCGACGACTGCCCTGCCCAGGTGAAGTTGCCGGCGGCGTAAAGCAACGGCGGGTGAGGCCCGTCACCGTCATCGTCGAAGACGCAAAGAGCAAAGACGGTGCTGCCCATGCCGATGTCTAGGGCCGACCAGCTCGTTCCATCCCACTTGGCGATCCGGTTGACCGGGACGCCGCCGGCCACCGTGAAACTTCCCCCCACAAAGAGGGCCGGTGGGTTAGGGCCGATGTCGTCCTCGTCGAAGACCGCCATTCCGTGAACGATCCCGTCCAGCGTCCCGGCCGGAAACTGGTCCGACCACTCCAAGTCACAAGCCTGGCCGAACGCCACTACTGAACCAAGCAGAGGCGCCAAACACGGTCCTAAGACGGTCAATAAACATGCGTTAAGTGCCGGTCGGCGGCCAGCACACAGCGGCGAACTAAAGGACCTACGGCCAATAACGTGCTGCGAAGTTACCATGAGCTGAGCCCTGATTGCACCAACGGCCCCGGGCCAATAGACCGGGTAGCCGGGAGCGGTTCCGAAAACCATTGTACTCCCGGCCGCTCAGTCCATCAATCCTTCTCGGAACCGATTACGACAACCGCCCGGGACCGATAACCCATCGCCCCCGCCCGCAAAGACAGGCACGCGATCCGGCGCGTGGCCCGGCCCGGGCGGCGGCCCAAAGCTGAATACTTAGACCGCGCGCCCTGACGCGCCGGCCATGTCCAGACCGTTGAGCGCGGGCCCCAGGCCCCCATGACCGCCGGGGTTGCGATCGCTTCGGGGCTTCCCGGGCGAATGAAGGCCGGACGCCTTGCCCTTCCGGTGCCCGTCGCTGCTCCGATCTCTTGGGGCACGGTCGAGGCTCCGACCACTTCGGGGCTCAACCCCCCTCTGGATACCGCCTAAGAACCCTCGAAGAGGGACAGGCACCTCGCCGCAGGGCGGCGCTGGTCGCCGCGGGCCGGATTGCTGCTCGAAAGCAGCCGTTTTTTTCCAACGGGGTCCTAAGGTAGAACCAACCAGGCGGCGACGCTATCATTCTCCACAACATGCGCAGTCGCCAAGAGGATGGAGCACGCTCGGGGGCCACCGGGTGCGGCATCGAACCGGTCGGGTGGGGGAACAGCTCCCTGCTTCGGCAGGCGCGCAGGCCGAGTGTAGCTCTAAGGAGCTTCTCCATCATGCCCAATTGCACGGAGCCGGGCCGCGGCGGGTGTTTGCGGCAACGGTGGCCAACGGGTTGCAGGAGGCCCATGGGATGGTGAAAGCCGCCCGCCTGGTCTACCAATCGCTGAAGACCATCCTGATTGGAATGCGGATCACGCTGAAGTACTGCTTCGCCCGGACCGTGACCGTCCAGTACCCCACTCGGCCACCCACAACCCAACCGCGGTGGCGCGGTTTCCACTGGTACGAGATCGAGCGGTGCAGTGCGTGCCAGGCTTGCGCGCGGGCCTGCCCGGTGGACTGCATCTACATCGAAACCAGCGGTCCGCGAAAACTGGACAAGGCGACCGGCATCTCGCGTGGCGGTGCCATGGTGCGCTGGGCCGTGGATTACTCCAAATGCATGTTCTGCGGTCTGTGTTGCGAGCCCTGCCCGACCCAGTGCATCAAGATGGGGCCGCTGCATGACCTAGCCGGATATGAACGCAAAGATGCGATCGTTGAATTCACCGAGCTGGCCAAGCAGGGGCTGCGTACGCCGCTGCCGCTGTGGATGCGGAAGGAGCGGCTCCCGGAGTGGGCCCGCAGGATGAAGGACAGCCTCATCGAGGCCGGACGGCCACACCGAGAGGAAATGCTCAAAGCCCTGACCGAACAGCCGGTCTCCAAGCCCGCGCCCAGCTCGGACAGCCCCGCGGCCGGTGGGCCGTAAGGCGTGCCCGAAGGAGACTTCGCGTAGCACTTGAAGCTGACGGCTACAGCATCTAATCTACGCCGACCTTCCCGGTGAGCGAGGCTTTCTCCGCGACCGGTGACCTGGAGGAGGTGGCAGGCGTGTGGCGAGGAGCCTGGGTAGTGAGTGAGGGAGGAGTCTCGCTGCTTCAAGCGGTCGGTCTGTTCGCGCTGGCCGCCTTCGGGCTGGCCTTCGGAGCACTGCTATTCGGCAAACTGCTGCGGCCGCGGGCCCGGAACCCGGACAAGGATTCGGCTTACGAGTGCGGCGAAGTGCCGGTCGGCCCGGCCTGGGTCCAATTCGACCTGCGCTTCTACGTGGTGGCGCTGGTCTTCGTGATCTTCGACGTCGAGTTGGCGCTGTTCTATCCCTGGGCCGTCGTTTTCGGCAGCGGCGCCGCCGACGGCTCGACGCCGGCGGACCAATCCGTCCGCCTGGCCGCGTTGTGGGACATGCTGTTCTTCTTCGCCGTCATCGTGGTGGGTTTCGTCTACCTGTGGCGATTCGGGTATTTGAACTGGGTGCGCATCGTCAACACGAGCAAAGGTCAGTCGTCCGTGACCGCGCCGTCGGCACCCTAGTTGGCGAGCCCCGGCGCCCGGCTGTCGGGCGTCATTGAAAGCAATTGTATGGGCTGGATTCAGAACCGGTTCGAGGAGAACTTCATCATCACCTCGGTAGACTGGGCCCTGAACTGGGCCCGGCAGGGCAGCATCTGGCCCATGACCTTCGGGCTGGCCTGCTGCGCGATCGAGATGATGGCGGCGGGGGCTTCGCGATTCGATCTGGATCGGTTTGGGGCTGGAGCATTTCGGGCCACGCCGCGGCAGGCCGACCTGATGATCGTGGCGGGGACGGTCACGTTCAAGATGGCCTCCCGCATCGTCCGGCTGTACAACCAGATGCCGGAGCCGAAGTACGTGATGGCCATGGGGGCGTGCACCATCGGCGGCGGGCCCTACTGCAAGTACGGCTATCACGTCGTCAAGGGCGTGGACCTGATCGTTCCGGTGGATGTGTACATCCCCGGCTGCCCGCCGCGGCCGGAGTCGCTGATCGAAGGCCTGATGCGGCTCCAGGACAAAATACGCCAGGAAACGATCGCGAAGCGAGTGTGATCGCGGATGCCGACGCCGAAGGAGATCGCCGAGCTACTCAAGAACCAGTTCCCCGACGCGGTCATCGCCGATATGAGCGACGGGCTGCACCCCTCGGTGACCGTGACGGCGCAGGCCTGGCCCCAGATTGCTCGGTTTTTGCGAGACGATCCGCGACTGGCCATGAACATGCTCCGGCTGATCAGCGCTGTGGACCTGCACCCCGAGCCGCAGATCGAGCTGGTCTACGACCTGATCTCGCTGCGACCGCCCGCCGGTCCGGGCCTTTGGGAGAACTGCGGCAGTTTCGCCGTGCGGGTGCGGGTGCCGCGCGACGGCGGGCGCGTGCGGTCGGTCGCGGACATCTGGCCGACCGCCAACTGGCACGAGCGCGAGGCGTACGACCTGCTCGGGGTGGAGTTCGACCAGCATCCGGACCCGCGGCGGATTCTCTGCCCCGACGACTGGGCGGGCCATCCGTTACGCAAAGACTATGAGTTCCCCAAAGAATACCAGGGCATTCCGGCAGCAACCGCAGAGGCCAGCAGCGGCGATAAGGTGACAAAGTGATAAGAATCGGTCGATCACGGCGCGTCGGGGCAAGTCTGTGGTCCTCCCCCTTTATCACCTTATCACCTTATCAACTTATTACTGTTTCTTGGAGCTTCGTCTGCCAATGGTAGACCCGGTTCTCTCCAGCCCGCCGGAGCCGCTCGCCGACGCCGACCGCGTCGGGCCGGGCGAGATCCGCACCGAGGAAATGCTGATCAATATGGGGCCGCAGCACCCCTCCACGCACGGCGTGCTCCGACTGATGCTGCGGACCGACGGCGAGCTGGTGCTGGAATGTACGCCGCACATCGGCTACCTGCATCGCTGTGCCGAAAAGCTGGGGGAGAATCTCACGCCGGTGCAGTTCATTCCGATTACGGATCGGCTGGACTACCTGGCGGCGATGAACAACAACCACGCGTACTCGCTGGCCATCGAGAAGCTGGTCGGAATGGAAGTGCCCGAGCGGGCCCGCTACCTGCGGGTGATCATGTGCGAGCTGAACCGGATCGCGTCGCACCTGGTCTCCTTCGGCTCCTACGGCCTGGACATGGGGGCGTTTACGCCGTTTCTTTACGGATTCCGCGAGCGCGAGTACATCCTGGACTTGTTCGAGCAGGCCTGCGGCGCCCGGCTGACTTACAGCTACCTGTCGATCGGCGGCGTCACGCAGGATATTCCCGACGGCTGGGTCGAACGCTGCACACGCTTCCTGGACTACTTCGAGCCGAAGATCGACGAGTACAACGACCTGCTCAGCTTCAACCAGATCTTCGTGAAGCGCACCGCCGGCGTGGGCGTCATCTCGGCGGCCGACGCCATCGCTTACGGCCTGACCGGCCCCTGCCTGCGTGGCAGCGGCGTGAAATGGGACCTGCGCAAGTGCGTGCCCTACGAAATCTACGACCGCTTCGAGTTCGACATCCCGGTCGGCCTGGCGGGCGGCTCCGACGGCATTCCGCGGGAGGTGGTGGTCGGCGACTCCTGGAACCGCTACTTCGTCCGCATGCAGGAAATGAAGCAGTCGGTGAGGATCATCCGGCAATGCTTGGAGCAACTGCCCGCCGGGCCGGTACGCGCGAAAGTGCCGCGAGTGCTCAAGCTGCCGGCCGGCGAGGTCTACGTCGAAACCGAAGGTGCCCGCGGGCAGATCGGATTCCTGGTGGTCGGCGATGGACAGGCGGTGCCGCGACGCGTGAAAATCCGCGGTCCGTCATTCTGCAATCTGTCAATCGCCCCGCTGGTCTGCCGCCAAGTGCTGGTGGCCGACATCGCGGCCATCATCGGGAGCATCGATGTCGTCATGGGAGAGGTAGACCGGTAGGAGACGCGGTGGGCAACGCCCACCCCGCGTGAGAGAAACGGTGGGCGGTGCCCGCCCTACAAGAGTATGACCCGATTCACCGCTGAGGACGCCCTCCGATCCCGCTGGTCCCCAGACGCCAAACCACGCGCCGTCCGCGCCTTCCTGGCAATCGCGGTGCTACTCGCGATCCTCACCGCCTTGCTGTGGGTGCTTGCCACTCGGCTGACCGGCGTCCCGTATCTGTTGTCCACACTGGCTACCGCAACCGCCCTGCTTCTGGCCCTCTGCTGCCTCGGCGCCGCCGTGGCGATCCAATTCAGCCACCTGGTCGGCCGGATTCTGCTCCGGATGGCCTTCCCGATCTTCATCGTGAGTCTGGTCGGCATCATCTTGCTTGCCTGGGCACCCAGCCTGCTGTACCAGCGGGTCGACGCTCTCCGGGCACAGTCAGACAATCCGGGAACCCCATTCCTCGCGGCGGCCGAAATCGAAGCGCATCTGACCGGCGCTCCGGCCACCGGCCGCGGCTGGGCCGCCCTGAGCGCCTACGTCCTCTGGCCGCTCCAATTCCGGCTCACCCGCGACGTACTGGCCGCCCTGGGCGTGCTGGGCTTCGTCTCTATTGTCGGCGCGTTCGGAATCTGGTGGGAACGGAAAGTCGCCGGCCGGATGCAGAGCCGGCTGGGACCGATGCGCGTCGGCGGCTGGCACGGCTGGGCTCAGTCCATGGCCGACGGCCTCAAGCTGATCCAGAAGGAGGACGTATTCCTGGCCGGAGCCGACCGCGTGCTTTACCGGCTGGCCGTCTACGTCTCCTGGCCGCCAGCGGTGGTGTTGTTTGTAGCCCTGCCGTTCAGCGCGGCATGGGTCGGTCGCGATCTGGACGTGGGCCTGCTGTTCGTGTTCGCGATGCTGGCCGTCGGCGTGCTGGGCGTGTTGCTGGCCGGCTGGGCCTCCAACAACAAATGGAGCACCCTGGGAGCCATGCGCGAAGCCTGCCAGATGATCTCCTACGAAATCCCGCTCGGCTTCTGCCTGCTCATCCCGGTCATGTCCGCCGGCACCCTGCGGCTGACTACCATCGGCCAGCTTCAGGCCGGCGGCTTCCACACCTGGCTGGCCTTCCAGAACCCCTTTTTGCTGGCGGCGGCCATCCTGTTCTTCACCGCCACGCTGGCAGAGTGCAAGCGGGCACCGTTCGATCTACCGGAGGCGGAAAGCGAGCTGGTCGCCGGCTACCTCACCGAATACAGCGGATTCCGCTGGGCCCTGTTCTTCTTCGCCGAATACGCCGAGATGTTCGCGGTCGCCGCCCTGGGAGTCATCCTGTTCTTCGGGGCCTGGCATTCGCCGCTCCCGGCCCATTGGGGTGAGCCCTGGCGTCAGGGACCTCTTTGGCAACGGGCGTTGCACGGCGTCCTCTTCGGCGGGCCGCTGTGGTTCGTGTTCAAAGGCTTCTGTCTGTTCTACGTGCAGCTCTGGCTGCGCTGGACCTTGCCGCGTATCCGGCTGGACCAGGTCATGCATGCCTGCGTACAGGTGATGCTACCGCTGGCCATGATCGCACTGCTGGGCAATGCGGTCTGGGAGCTGCTGGTTTCGCCCGGCGGCCGCCTGGCTTGGATCGTGAACGTAATCCTGACGGCGATCGGTCTGCTCACGCTGCTGACGACCGTCGGAATCATCGCCTATGGGTACCTGAACCGTCGGCGGCTGGTCGGCGAGCTGGCCGTCGACCATCTGCCCGGAGCCTGATCTCGGGAGGCAACAACCGGTGACCAAGGTTGCAAGTAGGCTCAAACTCCTGCCGGCGGTGTTTGCGATCCTGGCCTGTACCGCCGTCGCTCTAGGGCAGCCGACCGCCGACCCGCCCGGAGCTGACCCATCAGCCACCCCGGGAAACGCGGTCGCGTTTTACGTCCTGGCCGCCGCGGCTACCCTGGCTGCCCTGGGCTGCGTAATCGCCACCAACATCGTCCGCATGGCACTCTGCCTGCTCGCAGCGCTGGCGGCCGTCGCACTCCTGTACTTCCTGATGGCCGCGAACTTCCTGGGCGTCATCCAGTTGATCGTCTACGCCGGCGGGACACTGGTCGTGATCGTCTTCGGCGTAATGCTCACCAGCCGGGTATACGGCCAGAAGCTGCGTCCGCGACCAGGCGAGACCGCCCTGGCCTGGCTGGTCTGTGCCGCCCTGCTGGTCGGTCTGGTCGCCATCCTGCTTCAGACCACCTGGCCGGCAGCGCCGCCACCGACCGCCTACAGCGTCCGAGAAATCGGGCAAGCGTTGCTGACCGATTACCTGCTGCCGTTCGAGCTGGCCAGCGTGCTGCTGCTGGCGGTGATGGTCGGGGCGGCCTATCTGGCGGCCCCGCTGCGACAAGGTGCCAAGAAATGTTGACCGTCGGCTTGTCTCACTACCTGGTGCTGGCCGCGATCATGTTCTGCTGCGGCCTGGCGGTCATGGCCACCAAGCGGAACGCAGTGGGCATCCTGATCGGGGCCGAACTCGTGCTGAACGCCGCCGGCCTGAACTTCGTCGCCCTGTCGCGCTACGCGATCGGGCGCCTCGACGGCCAGATTGTAACGCTGTTCGTGATCCTGCTGGCGGCTGCGGAAGCCGCGATCGCCATCGCGATCTTCGTGAACTACTACCGGAGCCTGGCCACGATTGACGCGGACGCGGGCGACAAACTGCGCGGGTAGCGGCCGAGATTCCTATCTCGGCCCCTCAGGCGCCGGATTGGACTCCGGCGGTCGCTGCGAGAGCGGACCGTTGAACGACAGCGCCCGGCGAATCGTCCGGCACAACAGGCAACAAGATGTCGCAGATTGAATTGCTTCTGATTAGCGGCGTCCTGATCCCCCTGGCGAGCTTTGTGCTTTTGGCCCTGCTGGGATCGCGGCTGGGTAAGCCGCTGGCCGGTTGGGTAGCAGTGCTGGCTATCGCCACCAGCACCGTCCTGGCGGCCGTCGCCCTGGTGCAGTGGCACGGGATGGACGAGGCCGGCCGGCAGGCCGCCCGCACCGGACCCTACCTATGGGCCACGCTGGGGACCGTGCCGATCACGCTGGGAATCAACCTGGACAGCCTGACCCTGATCATGTTTTTCATGGTGGCGCTGGTCAGCACCTGCATCTTCGTGTTCAGCCTGGGCTACATGGCCGGCACCAGCGACCAGATCGACGGGATCAGCAAGTTCCACCGCTTCTTCGCCTACCTCTCGCTGTTCTGCTTCAGCATGCTCCTGCTGGTGGTCGCCGACAGCCTGCTGCTGCTCTTCATCGCCTGGGAGCTGGTCGGGCTGTGCTCGTATCTGCTGATCGGCTACTACTTCCACAAGAAGAGCGCCTCGGATGCCGGCATCAAGGCTTTCGTGACCAATCGGGTGGGCGACTTCGGCTTCATCATCGGCCTGGGTGTGGTGTTCCTGTTCCTGGGCGACCTCTCGCTGGCCGGGGCGGCCCGGAACTTCCACCACCAGTGGCAGACCGGCGGTGAGCTGTTCAGCCGCAGCTTCCTGGGCGTCAGCCTGGCAACCTGGATGGGCGTGTTGCTGTTCTGCGGCGCGATCGGCAAATCGGCCCAATTCCCGCTGCACGTGTGGCTGCCGGACGCGATGGAAGGCCCGACTCCAGTCTCGGCCCTGATCCACGCGGCCACCATGGTCGCCGCCGGCGTCTACCTGACCGCCCGCATCTTCGTATTGTTGACGCCGGCCGCCCAGCTCTTCGTCGCGGTGATCGGCTGCATTACGCTGACCATCGCGGCCCTGGTCGCGATCGTCCAGACCGATATCAAGCGCGTGCTGGCTTACAGCACGATCAGCCAGCTCGGCTACATGATGCTGGGCATGGGGGTCGGGGCCTGGATCGGGGCTTTGTTCCACCTGCTGACCCACGCGTTCTTCAAAGCCCTGATGTTCCTCGGCTCCGGCCAGGTGATCGAGGGCTGCCACCATGAGCAGGACCTGCGCAAGCTGGGCGGCCTGTGGCGGAAAATGCCCGTCACCTGCGGCACCTTCCTGGTCGGCGTGCTGGCCATCGCCGGCGCCGGCATCCCCATGACCCACCTCGGGCTGGGCGGATTCTTCAGCAAGGATGAGATTCTCGCGGTGGCCTGGCATCGGGTGTACGGGGCCGAGCACGCCGGCGTATCAGAAGCCGGAGCAGAAGCGGCGGGCCAGCAAGTTCACGCGGCCGCCGACCCCTCGCTGGCGCTCGGGGCTCATACGCCGCACGAGCCGGCGCGGCACCTGCCTTCGTGGCTGTTCTGGATTCCGGTCGCAATTGCCTACGTGACGCCCTTCTACATGATGCGGGCCTGGTGGCTGACCTTCATGGGCCGGCCACGCGACCACCACGTGTACGAGCACGCCCACGAGTCGCCGCTGATGTATCTGCCATTGGTGGCACTGGCCATCGGGACCGTGGTCTCCAGCTACCTGCTGTTCCGCCCGATGGTGGCTCAGGCCGCCCCGGCGCCTTTTCTGACTGCCGTCTTTGACGGCCAAACTGCAACGACGGAAGGCAGCCGGGCCGCGATCGACCATGCGGCGCATCGAGCACTGGTGCCGGCGGTCGGCTTCGCCTTCGCGGTGGGCTTTGTGGTCGCGGGACTGATCTACCGGCGCGGACTGGAGTTGGCCAGCCGGATCGCCGCCGCCCTGCGGCCGCTGCACACGCTGTTGGTACATAAGTTCTACTTCGACGAGCTATACGGGGCCATGCTGGTGGGCGGGGTGCACGCCCTCAAGAGGATCAGCTACGCGTTTGACAATTACGTGGTCGACGGTCTGGTGAACCTGTCGGCCCGGATCACCGAGCGGCTGTCCGCGTTCAGCGGGATCGTGCTGGACCAGGGCCTGGTGGACGGGGCAGTCAACGGGCTGGCCGACACCACCTTGAGCCTGGGCGGCCTGGTACGCCGCCCGCAAAGCGGCCGCGTGCGGAATTACGTCCTGTTCGCCGCCGGCGGGCTCACCGTGGTGGTGCTCTGGATGGCACTGACGTAGGGTGGACCATGACCGCCGTCGATTGGCGTGACTGGTAAATGCGGAGGGTGGGCGAGGCCCACCCGGTGGAGCGCTTATGGAACACGGAAACCTGCTCAACTGGATCATCTTCGCACCGGTAATCGGGGCCGTGCTGTGCCTGATCGTCCCGACCACCCGCATGGTCAAGCTGATCGCGGTGCTGACCACGGCCGTGACCCTGGGGCTCTCGCTGGGCCTGCTACGGCACTTCGCCTGGTGGGAGATCGGCCAGGCCGGCATCTTCGGGGACGGGTATGGTCACAAACTCTATGAAGTCACCAAGCTGACCTGGATTCGCCTGGGTCAGGGCAGCAGCGCGTCGGCCATCGAATACTTCGTGGGTCTTGACGGTCTGAGCCTGCCGCTAATCCTCCTTACGACCCTCATCACCTTCCTGGCCTGCCTGGGGAGCTGGAACTTCGAGCACTGGCACGTCAGCCGCGGCGCCCGCGGGTACTTTTGCCTGTTCCTGCTGCTGGAAACCGGCATGCTGGGCGTGTTCTGCGCCCTGGACTTCTTCCTGTTCTACATCTTCTGGGAAGTCATGCTGCTGCCCATGTACTTCCTGATCGGGGTGTGGGGCGGCCCACGCAAGGAATACGCGGCGATCAAGTTCTTCATCTATACCTTGGTCGGCAGCGTGCTGATGCTGGTCGTGCTCCTGGCGTTCTACTTCTACGCCCCGCCCGGCCACCGTACTTTAAACCTGATCCAGATGGCTAACGATCCGGCCATCCAGGAGGCGTTCGGCAGCGCGACCTTCCTGGGCTGGCGCTTCGCGCCCCTGATGTTCGTTCTGCTGTATATCGGCTTCGCGATCAAGGTGCCGGTCTTCCCGTTCCATACTTGGTTGCCCGATGCGCACGTCGAAGCCCCCACGCCGATCTCGATGATCCTGGCCGGCATCCTGCTGAAAATGGGCGCCTACGGCCTGATGCGAATCAGCTACCCGATCCTGCCGCAGGCCGGCCACTGGGCCGCTTACGGGCTGGCGATCCTGGCGCTGATCAACATCGTCTACGGGGCCCTGTGCGCCATGGCCCAGACCGACTTCAAGCGACTGGTCGCTTACAGCTCGATCAGCCACATGGGCTATGTGCTGCTGGGCCTGGCTATCATGACGCCCGGCGGATGGCAGGGCGCCATGTTCCAGGTCATCGCCCACGGCATCTCCAGCCCCATGTGCTTCTTCCTGGTGGGCGTCATCTATGACCGGGCCCACCATCGCGAAATCAACCGCTTCGGCGGCCTGTGGCTGACCATGCCGGTCTACGGCTCGCTGGCCACGCTCGGCTTCTTCGCCTCACTGGGTCTGCCCGGGCTGTGCGGATTCATCGGCGAGTTCTGGGTGCTGATCGCCACGTTCAGCGCCGATTTCGTCTGGGCCAAGCCGTTCGCCGTGATCGCGGCCACCGGCGTCATCCTCACCGCGGGGTACATCCTGTGGATGATTCAGCGGGTCTACCTCGGTCCGCGGCGTGAGGAGTATCGGGACCTGCCGGAAGCCAGTGCCCGTGAAATCGCGGTCCTCGCGCCGCTCGGCGCCCTGGCGTTGGCGCTGGGAATTCTGCCCCAGCAAACCCTGTTCAACTTCATGAACGGAACTCTGAACCAGATTGTGGACCTGCTGGCCGCGGTGCGGCCTTTGCCGGGACTGAGCTGATGTTGCCACCGACCGCGACCATGTGGGTGCCGGCCCTGGACGAGCTGCGGCTGGTCGCGCCCGAGCTGATTCTGACCGGCACCATCGTCGCCGTGCTGCTGGTCCCGATCTTCACCGGCCGGAATGCGTACCTGGCGGCCGTGATCGCTTTGGCCGGGACGGTCGCCAGCCTGCTGGCGACCGGGCCGCTGACCGGCCGGATAGCGGAGGCCCCGACCGCGGGCCTGGCACCGCCCGGCTCGACCCCCACGCTGGTTGTGGACCGTTTCGCGCTGTTCTTCCGACTCCTGCTGCTGACATTCCTGATGCTGATCACCTGGCTCTGGCTGATCGGCATCGGTCAGACCGACCCCGCCGCCGCATCATCCAGCCCGCTGAAGCTCGCCGGCACGAGCGGATCCGCGGAGTCATCCGTCAGCGGTCCGGTTTTCTTCGCACTGCTGCTGACCAGCGCCCTGGGCATGATGCTGATGGTCAGTACGCTGAACCTGCTGGTTCTCGTGGTGGCGATGGAGACCGCCTCGCTGCCGAGCTATGCGATTGTCGCCAGCGACCGCCGGTCGCGTCTGGGGGCCGAGGCGGGCCTGAAGTATGTGGTGTTCGGGGCGGCCGCAGCCGCGATCATGGTTTACGGGATCTCGCTCTTGTACGGCTGCTTCGGCACGCTGGATCTGGGCATCATGGCCCGGTCGATCCAGCAAGGGCAAGTGACGACGAGTCCGCTGTTTTGGCTGGGGCTGGCCGGGCTGGGAGCGGGGATCGCCTTCAAGATCGCCGCCGTGCCCATGCATTTCTGGTGCCCGGACGTGTTCGAGGGTGCGCCGATCGAGGTCACGACCTGGCTGAGCGTGGCCAGTAAAGCCGCGGGGCTGGGCGTGCTGCTGCGAGTGGTCGATACGCTGGCCGGAGGTGTGGCCGCCGTCACGCCGCTTACCTGGTGCGTCGGGGCGATCGCGGCCATCACCTGCACTGTGGGCAACCTAGCGGCTTTGCGACAGGAGAGCGTCAAGCGCATCCTGGCCTACTCATCCATCGCCCACGCCGGCTACATGATGATGGCCGGCGCGATCCTGCTGGTTCCCGGCGGGCAGGTCAATCGCGGAGTGGGCGCGCTGGTGTCGTATCTGCTGGTCTACGTGATCATGAACCTGGGGGCGTTCGGCGCGACCGCGCTGGTGGTGTGGCAAACCGGCAGCGACCATCTGTCGGCGTTCACCGGCCTGGGCCGCCGAGCACCCTGGCTGGCGGTGCCCATGGCGGTGTGCCTGTTCTCGCTGGTGGGGTTGCCGCCGCTGGGCGGGTTCGCGGCCAAGTGGTTTTTGCTGCTGGCCCTGGGCCGAGCCGCCGGCTCACATCCCTGGCTCTGGACCCTGGTGATCATCGCCGTGCTCAACACGGCCATCAGCTTGTACTACTACGTGCGGATTGTCCGACAGATGTACCTGGCGGACGAGCCGGGATTGCCCGCTTTGCGGCCGCCGATCGGCGGGCTGGCGGTGGTGAACCTCTGTGCCCTGATGCTCGTGCTGCTTGGCACGCTATGGTTCAACCCGCTCGGGCGACGGGCGGAAGCGATGGCCGTCGGCCTGTACCGCACGCCGGCCCCGGCCTGGGTCGACTCGACGCCGCTGCCGGCCCCCCGGCCGGACGGCTGACCTGTCGGCCGATCCCTGCGGGCCGGTGCCTCCGCAGGCTACCGATTGGGCGGCCAAGCGGCCCGGGCCTGAGTGGACCGAACCGAGCGGGATCTGGCGCGGTATATTGTGTCAGAGGCGATGGAGGTGACATCGAGGAGGCATCCATGGACACGGTCCTGATTCATCCCCCCCTGAGCATCGGAAAGGACTTCATCCCGGCCGAGTACCTGCCGGCAGGAGAAGACGAGTACTACCTGCGCAATATCCAGTGCGGCAAGCCACTCGGACAATGGCGTCACCTGCGGGCCGACGAAGTGGAGCGCCTGGTCAAGAACAACAATACCGCGGCCTGCTGGGACGACATTCTGGTCACCGACCAGTTCGAGCCCGGGCTGATCAAGAACACGGAGTTCTTCGGCCTGGTTCGCGTCGGCCGGCTGCGCCCGGTGGTCCTGCAACACCACGACCTGCGGCTGCCGGCCGGCATCACCAACAGCTTCATCGTGGCTTGCGATATCGGCGACGACGTGGCGATCCACAACGTGCGCTACCTGGCCCATTACCTGATCGGCGACCGATGCATGCTGGTTAACATCGGGGAGATGCACACTACCGACCATGCCAAGTTCGGCAACGGAATCCTCAAGGACGGCGAGCCGGAAAGCGTGCGGGTGTGGCTGGACCTGATGAACGAAAGCGGCGCCCGGCGGGTAATGCCGTTCGATGGAATGATCGCGGCCGACGCCTACCTGTGGGCCAAGTACCGGGACGACCGGACCCTCCAGACCGCACTCAAGGAGATCACCCAACGGAGCTTCGACTCGCGCCGCGGCTACTACGGCAGCATCGGAGCCCAGTGCGTGATCAAGAACTGCGGGATTCTCAAAGACGTCAAAATCGGCTCGCATTGCTACATCAAAGGCGCCAACAAGCTGAAGAACCTGACCATCAACTCCTCGGAGGCCGAACCCAGCCAGATTGGCGAAGGAGTCGAGCTGGTCAACGGGATCATCGGCTTCGGCTGCCATATCTTCTATGGGTGCAAGGCGGTGCGCTTCGTGCTGGGAAACAACTCGAATCTCAAGTATGGCGCGCGACTGATCAACTCGTTCCTGGGCGACAACTCGACCATCTCATGCTGCGAAGTGCTGAATAACCTGATATTCCCCGGCCACGAACAACACCACAACAACTCGTTTCTGATCGCTTCGGTGGTGCTGGGACAGAGCAACATGGCGGCCGGAGCGACAGTCGGCTCGAACCATAACAGCCGGGCCAACGACAACGAGGTGCAGGCCGGGCGCGGGTTCTGGCCGGGGCTGTGCACCAGCATCAAGCATTCCTCCCGCTTCGCTTCGTTCACGCTGCTGGCCAAGGGCGATTACCCGGCCGAGCTGGACATACCGCTGCCCTTCTCCTTGCTCAACAACAACGTTGCCAAGGACCAGTTGGAAGTGATGCCGGCCTACTGGTGGCGGCATAACATGTTCGCCCTGGCCCGCAACGCCTGGAAGTACCTGAGCCGCGACAAGCGGATCACCAAAATCCAGAACATCGAGTTCGACGCCCTGGCCCCGGACACCGTGGAGGAAATATTCCGGGCCCGTGAGCTGCTGGAGATCTGGACCGGGAAGGCCCATCTGCGCCACTCGGCCGGCTCGGCCGACGGCAAGTCCCAGGAGGAACTGGCCCGGTTGGGCCGGGATCTGTTGACCGGGCCGCAGGACCGGATGAACCGACTGGTGGTAACCGGCGAGAACCTGGAGAGAAGTAGTCGGCCGGCCGTGATTCTCAAGCCCCACAGCGGCTACCAGGCCTATGGCGAAATGCTCCATTACTACGCGGTCAAAAACCTGATCGCCTACTTCCAAGCCCATCCGGAGGCGAAGCTGGCCTCGATGGTCGACGACCTGCGCGGAGCCCGGGAGCGCAACTGGGTCAACCTGGGAGGCCAACTGATGCCCCAGGCCGAGGTTGACCGGCTGCGGGCCGACATCGGAGCCGGTCGCCTGCGCTCCTGGGAAGACATTCATCGCCGATATGACCAGCTCTGGCAGGAATATCCGCGCCAGAAGCAGCGCCATGCCCTGGCTACGCTGTGCGACCTTCTGGCAGTCCGCGAACTGACCCAGGATGTTTGGGCCGCAGCTCTAAACAAGGCGACGGAGATTCAACAGTATATCTGCGACCAGGTCTACCTTTCGCGCAAGAAAGATTTTGACAATCCATTCCGCCGGGCGACGTTCCGCAACATGGAGGAAATGGCGGCCGCGATCGGAAAAGTGGAGGATAATAGTTTCGTCCAGCAAGTTCGGAAAGAAACCGACGAATTCAAGCAGACAGTAGCAGAAATCGCTCGACGGGGTTAGCCGATGGACAGGCTGGCAGGCCGGGCCGGGCAAGAGGAGACCATTCCGTGAATCTGCAAGAGCGCAAGTACGCGCAGTATGCGCTGGTTCGAGAGATGATGGAAACTGTCGAGGTGGTGCGGCGATTCGATGTCGGGCAGACCAGGGAAGTCGCCGCTGAGATCCGCTCGGTCGGCCGCCTGCTGCTGACCGGAGAGGGATCCAGTCGGATTTTCCCGGCCAAGAACGCCATACGGAAGACTCTGGGCTGGGGCCTGCCGCTCCAGGTAATAACCGAAGGCTCGCGCCAGGCGGCGCAGTATGATCTTTCGCGCTTCGCGGTTTTCTGCGCATCGAATTCCGGCCGCACCAAGGAAGTGGTACTGCTGGCCAGGAAGCTGGCCGAGATGAATAATCGCCACCGTTACGGGCTAAGCGCCAACCGCGGCACGCCGCTGGAGGAGGCCTGCGTCAAGACTTTCCTGCTGAGCTGCGGCTGGGAGCAGGCGGTGGCGGCGACCAAGAGCGTGGTCGAGCAAGGGTTGTTCTACGAGTCGGTCATTCGGCACATCGCCGGCTCAGTCCAGGCTCTGGCCTGTTCGCAACTGGCCACCAAGATCGAAACCGCCCTGACCATGCCGATCGACGCCGAGCTGGTGAAGGCCGCGGCCAGCGCCCCCACCATCTACTTCGCAGGCTACAACGACGGGGTGGCCGAAGAACTCACTCTGAAAACCAATGAGATTACGCGCAAGAAATCGGACTACCTGGAAGGCACCTACGCGGTTCATGGCATCGAAGAAGTCATGGATAGCGATGACGTCGTGTTCGTCGTGGACCCGATCGACGAGGAGGTCGACAAGTTTCACGAGGTTTTGGTGAAGGGCGTCGGCCTGAAAGTACTGGCGATTGCCGACCGACCGACGCGCTTCCCGACCATCCAGGTGCCGGGGACCGGCGAGTTGACACCCTATGTCTACCTGGCCGCCGGCTGGAACCTGCTGGTCGAGATCGGCCTGGCCTGCGGGATCAACCTGGACAAGCCGCAGCGGGCCCGAAAGGTGGGCAATGAGCTTATATCCCCACCGACGTCATAGGCTCACCACGTAGCGCGGCAAAGTTTTTTCGGCAGCGCATAGCACGGTTGGCGCGCGGGGCATAGTGCGCAACCGTGCGCGAATCCAACGCGTCAGCCGAAGACGCGCAGCGTCAGCAAGTCCACCGTTTCTCGTTACGCGGCTCGAGTTTTCCTTCCGATGTGGGTTGCACGCTTGCGCACCCGGTTCTTGAGACGTTGACCGGCAGGCATCCGTCTGGGCCGCGCGAAAAAAGCCGTCCGGCGGGCATCGCGATTGCGGCGGAGGACCGCTGCGTCAATGGCCCGACCAGCCGGGGCCTCGCCGTTCGGCCGCGGCATCCGGGTGACCAACGGTACCGGCAGAGGTCGGGGCGTGAAGCCGAACCATTCGGAGCGCGTCCGGGGACAGGCCGGCGGCTTCCAGCTCCCCGCTCAATCGTAGCTGGTCGGCCCGCAGAGCGCCGACCACCGAAATGATCTGGACGTAGTCGCGGTCCAACTGTCGCTCCAGACCGATCAGGTCGGCTAGGTCGGCGGGCGAGCAAATCCGCCCCTCGACAAGCACCTGCCCGCGAAAATCCACAACTACTGATCGCCGCCGGGGCCTGGCCGGCCCCAGCAGCAGCTTCACCGGAGTGGCCAGCGGTGGAATCGCATCGGTCCTAGCCTCCACCCAAAGGTCGGCCAGGCTGCTCGGGTGACGGCTCGACAGGCAGATCAGACTGTCCGGAAAATCGACCAAGGCTATGCCCACGCCGGTGAAGTCGGACGAAAGCGTCCCATCCGGCAGCCGTCGCGAGCCGGCAAAGACCCAGGGACGGGACAGTGGGGTCCGGCCGTACTCGATCTCCGCCAGCCATTCGCAGGGATCGGCCGCCCGCAACTGTCCAGCCTCCTGCCACTCCAGACGGATATCGAGCAGATCGCCGGCCGGAGGCTGGTACTGACCGGCTTGCTCGTCCCAGGTCGGCGGCCGACCCGGCGTCAGACCGATCAACCCTAGAGCCATGTAGATATGGGCCGCGGCGGCATCCAGACGAATAATGCTCTCGTGCTCCTTGCCGGCAAAACAGGCCAGAAACTCCAGCCCGCCCGATCGAAGCACTACCCGACCCCGAACCTGCACCTGCCGGCCTTCCCAGTCGATCCAGACGCCGGGCTGAAAGGCGACCGGAGCGGACTGGACGGTCGTAGGCTGCGACGCGGGTAATGAAGTCTGGGCACTGGCCGGCAACAGCCCGCCTGCCCAGAGGAGCAAAGCCAGTCTGATCGGGGCCGCGTTCCGGACGGCCGGCGCCCGATCGGCTGCTGGCGCTCCGGCCCGGCGAACGGCTGTGCGAGCCGCTGCGATGCGAGGGAGTCTGGTCAAAGGAACGGCGTCAGGCTCCGGTTCGCGAGAAGGTCGGGAAGGCCTCTTCCTCGGCCTCCTTCTGAATAATGATCTTGCTCTTGACCAGGATCAGCAGCGTCCGGGTGTCCTTGACGGTGGTCTGATTGGTGAAGGCCCGCTTGAGCACGGGGATTTTGCTCAGGATTGGCACGCCGGCCTCCACCTCGACCTCACCAACCTGCTTGAGCCCACCCAGCAGAACCGTCCCGCCGTCCGGGATCGATACCGTGGTCTGAAGGGTGGCGAAGCGCTGGTCCAGCAGCATTATGAATGCCCCGGGCGAGTTTCCGCTGGCCCGCTGAGTCTCGAACCGGAGGAAGTCCGGCTCCTCCCGCTGCTGAACCATGACCGTCAGGGTCACGTACTTGCGGTCGGCGCTGATGGTTCCGTCCACGTACAGCTCCACCCCGCTGTCGGCCTGCGACCGGATCGGGTTGAACCCTACGGCGCCTTCGGCCAATCGGGCCTCCAGGCTGGAGACGTACTCGCGGACGCGCCCGACCGCGATCCGCGATGCCTGTCCGTTGAACAGGACCAACCGTGGGGCCTGGACGATGCTGGAGCGTGAATTGGCCTGGGTGGCTCGGATCAGGAAATCCACCTGCAAGTTGTCCAGGAATGAGCCGGAGATGCTCAGGGCCGGCGACAGGCCGGATCGCTGAGCCCACGAGCCGGGCACGTTGGTATTGATCGAGGTCGGATCCACCAGTGAGAGCGAGCCCTGCTGGACGGAAATCGGGGTGAACTCGTCGGCCTGTGGGATGATGCCCGTGCTGCTGGGCACCAGTCCAGGCTGGCCGTAGGGCTGCTGGACCGCCGGACCGAGGGTCATCGGGTTGCCGAAGCCCGGGACGGCCGGCAGGACCCCGATCCGCGAGTACTCCCGGGGGATCAGCACCAGCGCCCCGGTGGCAGGATCGGTGATGACCCCGGTGGGCCCGGTAGCCCGGTCGTAGCCGGCGCTTCCGGAGTTGAACACGAAGTCCAGGTCGACGCCGAACTCTTCGAGGAAGTTGGAGGTGACGTTGAGGAATCGCGACTCGACGCTGATCTGGAGGGCGCGGGTTTCGCGCAACTGGCTGAGCAGGTCTTTGACCTGTCGGTGGGCGTCGGAGGTATTGTAGATGATGAGTTGGCCGTTGAGTTCACGGATGGAGCCGTCTCCGCCGCCGGTTTCACGCCAGGAATCGGGCTCGACGGTCTGGCGGATGATGTCCATTA
>Ga0185342_1000517_pt1 | contig 19250 bp, 10 predicted proteins | sample ConPoolayeEmetaG_FD_128045 | JGI IMG/M metagenome (GOLD analysis project Ga0185342, IMG submission 128045) | Hot spring microbial mat communities from California, USA to study Microbial Dark Matter (Phase II) - Cone Pool mat layer E metaG... ...
AAAACATTTATATTTGGAGTATGGACTCATGAAGGTTTTATTATCAGGGAATGAGGCGGTTGCAAGGGGAGCATGGGAGGCGGGAGTAAGAGTGGCTACAGCTTATCCTGGGACTCCAAGCACAGAAATCCTTGAGGAACTATCCAGATATGAAGAAGTGGAAGCTGTCTGGTCTATAAATGAGAAGGTCGCTCTTGAGGTTGCTCTTGGAGCAAGTTTTGCTGGTGCAAGGGCTATAACTTCAATGAAGCATGTTGGATTGAATGTTGCTGCTGACCCATTCTTTTCAGCGGGATACATAGGAGCAGACGGAGGTCTTGTTGTTGTTAGTTGTGATGACCCTGGGATGCACAGTTCCCAGAATGAGCAGGACAATAGATACTATGCAAAAATGGCTAAAGTTCCCCTTCTCGAACCCTCTGATAGTCAGGAAGCAAAGGAGCTTACAAAAATAGCCTTTGAAATTTCAGAGAGATTCGACACGCCAGTTCTTTTGAGACTCACAACAAGAATATCCCATTCAAAGAGTATTGTTGAGCTTGGTGAAAGGGTTGAAGTAAATGATAGAACCTATAAGAAGATTTTTGAAAAGAGGGTCCTTCTTCCAGCTGTTGCAAGAAAAAGACATGTTGAGGTTGAAAAGAGACTCCTGGCTTTGAAGGAATTTGCTGAGAATTTTGAGTTTAACAGAATTGAAATAGGGGACAAAAAAATAGGGATCATAACTTCTGGAGTATCCTATCAATATGCTAGGGAAGTTTTTGGAGATGCAAGTTTCTTAAAACTTTCCATGAGTTTTCCCTTTCCAGAAAAACTCGTTAAAAAATTTGCAGGTATGGTGGATGAGATCTTTGTGGTTGAGGAGCTTGAACCCTTCATTGAAGAGCAAGTTAAAGCTCTTGGAATAAAGGTTATTGGAAAGGAGAAGGTGCCATTAATAGGGGAGTTGAATCCCCAGATATTGAGGGATGCCTTTGGAAGTCCTTATGAGAAAAAGATTTTCCATTTACCAGAGATCCCTCCAAGACCTCCAGCTCTTTGCCCTGGTTGTCCTCACACACCCGTTTACTATGTTCTGAAAATGCTAAAACCAATAGTTACTGGAGATATTGGCTGTTACACCCTTGCTGCTCTACCCCCTCTTTCAACAACTGATAGTTGCGTTGACATGGGTGCAAGTATTGGAAACGCCTTTGGAATTGAGCTTGCATACAGAAGAAGGAAGGAGAAGCCCAAAATCGTTGCTGTAATTGGAGATTCTACCTTTTTCCATTCAGGAATAACTCCATTGATTGATATGGTCTACAACAAAGGAGTTGGAACAGTAATTATTCTTGATAATTCAACAACTGCAATGACAGGTCATCAAGACCATCCAGGAACAGGAAGAACTGCGAAGGGAGAAGAGGGAGTTAAGATTTCAATAGAATCCCTTGTCAGGGGTATAGGGGTAAAGAATGTTTTTGTAGTTGACCCTTACGATGTGAAGAATTTGAAAGAGGTTATAAACAGAGAGATTCACAGAAATGAGCCATCCGTTATAATAACCAACAGACCATGTGCTCTCCACAAAGAATTTAAAGGGATCCAATTTTCCCCTGTTAGAGTTAACCCTGAGCTTTGCACATCCTGTCAAATCTGTATAAGACTTGGATGCCCATCAATTTCAATGAGAGATGGGAAGGCTCTGATAGATGAAATAACTTGCACGGGTTGTGGAGTCTGTCTTGAACTCTGCCCACCTAAGGCAATTTTCTGGGTTGACCCTCAAGCTCCATCTGTTAGATTCCCAAAAGCTAACAAAAGTAAGGAATGAGAAGGAAGAAAATCAAGCCAAAATTTATAAGAGAATATAGTAAAATCTTCTTAAATCATTTTTTAAATCCAATACAGGAGTAATAAAATGATAAAAACCGTAGTAATATCAGGTGTTGGCGGGATGGGGGTTCTTCTTGCCTCAGATATAATGACAGAGGTCTTTCTAAGAGCAGGATTTGATGTGAAAAAGAGTGAGGTTCATGGTATGTCCCAGAGAGGGGGGGATGTAATATCAACAGTAAGATGGGGGGAGAAGGTTTACTCGCCAATAATTGGTGCCAATTCAGCGGATTACATTTTAGCCCTTGAAATGCTTGAAGGATTGAGAGCGCTTCCTCTTTTAAAGCCTGATGGAGAAATAATAATAAACACCTACAGATTTAATCCTCTTCCTGTCTCAGCTGGTCTTGCAAAATACCCTGAAAATGTAATTGAAACAATAAGTTCCCAGGTTAAAACCCATGTTGTTGACGCTCTTAACATTGCATTGTCCCTTGGAAATGCAAGGGTTATGAATGTTGTTATGCTTGGAGCCTTTGCTCCCTTTACTAAAATAGGAAAGGAAATATGGCTGGATGTTATCAAAGAGAATGTTCCCAAGAGATACATTGATTTAAATTTGAAAGCCTTTGAAAATGGATATTCAACAACAGGAGGGAGATGATGGTAAGAACATTTAAAGATATTCATAATTTAGCTAAGAAAAAAGGAAAGAAGACCATTGTTGTTCCCTCTGCTGAAGACAAAGTCACTCTTCTTGCTGTTTATAAAGGAGTTGAGAAAGGATTAGTGGATGGAATACTTATAGGAGATCCAGAGAAAATAAAAAAGCTTATTGATGAGCTTAAAATAAGAAAGGGTATTTTTGAGATTTTAAAGGCAGAATCTCCAGAGGAATCTGTAAGAATTGCAGTTGATCTTGTTAGGGAAAGGAAGGCTCATTTTATCCTTAAAGGTTATCTTCACACCCACATTCTTCTAAAAGCTGTTCTCGATTCAGAAAGGGGGCTTAGGACAGGAAAGCTTCTCTCTGACATCCTTTTTGCTCAGAATCCAGCCTCTGAAGAGGAAAGGATTGTTGGAATGTCCGATGGTGGAATTAACATTCTTCCAGGGCTTAAAGAGAAAAAGGAAATTGTTGAAAATGCTGTTTGGGCTTTCCACAAACTTGGATTTGAGAATCCAAAGGTTGCAATCCTTACAGCTGTTGAGGTCGTCAATCCATCTATGCCAGCAACCGTTGATGCCGATGAGCTAAAGAAAATGAATCAGAGGGGTGAGATAAAAGGATGCATTGTGGATGGACCCCTTGCCCTTGATCTTGCAGTTTCTAAGGAGGCGGCTTTGAAAAAGGGGGTTAAATCAGAGGTAGCTGGTGAGGCAGACATACTAATTGTTCCCAATATAGAAGCTGGAAATCTTCTTGGAAAATCCTTTACCTACTATGCAAAAGTTCCAGTGGGTCATGTCATTGTTGGAGCAAAAGCCCCAATTCTAATCCCCTCAAGAAATGAATCTGACAGTGACAAGTTAAACTCAATTGCCCTTGGGGTCATTTTTAGCGGAGAATAGCGAGGAGGGAAAATGGATTTTTTAATTTTAGTTATTAATCCTGGAGCATCATCAACAAAATTAGGTTTATTCAAAAACAATGTTGAAATTTGGAGTAAGACATTGAGACACTCTTACGATGAGCTTAAAGTCTTGAAGGATGTGAAGGAGCAAAAGGAATTCAGAACAAAGAAAATTCTGGAAGCCTTAGAAGAGGCGAAGATTGATTTAAAGGAGTTATCGGCTATTTCAGCAATTGGAGGTCTTCTAAAACCTTTGGAGAGTGGAACTTATCTTGTAAACAAAGCAATGCTTAAAGACCTTGAGGAAGGAAAGAGGGGATTTCATGCATCAAATCTTGGTGGACTCATAGCCTATGAAATTGCTGAAAAAATTGGTATTCCCTCCTATATTGTTGATCCTGTTAGTGTGGATGAGCTTGACAAACTTGCAAGATACTCAGGACATCCTCTCCTTGAAAGGGAGAGTCTATCCCATGCATTAAACACAAAGGCTGTTGCAAAGAGATGGGCAAAGGAGAAAGGAAAGAGTTATTTTGATGTAAATCTGATTGTAATTCATCTTGGAAGTGGAATAACTGTCTCAGCCCATAAAAGAGGAAGAATGGTTGACATAACAAACTCAATGGAAGAGGGACCATTCTCTTCAGAAAGAGCTGGAACAGTTCCCTGTATGAAACTTGCGAAACTATGTTTTTCAGGAAAATACACCTTTGAGCAGGTTCAAAAGATGCTTTTTGGAGAAGGAGGAATTTACGCATACATAGGAATAAAAGACTTCAGGGAGGTTATGGAAAGAGTTAGAGGAGGGGATGAAAAAGCGAAAGAGGTTGTGGATGCAATGATTTATCAGATTGCAAAGGACACAGGAGGAATGGCAACTGTCCTTGAGGGGAATATAGATGGAATAATAATCACAGGAGGGATGGCTCACGAGGAATATCTTGTAGAGAATTTGAAAAAAAGAATTGAATTTCTCGGAAAAATCTTCGTTTATCCTGGAGAAGACGAGCTCCTCGCCCTCGCCGAAGGAGCCCTAAGGGTTTTAAGAGGGGAAGAAACTGCCAGGGAGTATTTCTCATGACGAATTAGGAAGAATTTAAATGATTAAGATAAATCAGAGCCTTTCTTTAAAAAGCTGATAAGGTCTTTCACCATTTGACTTATTTTATCTTTATAGATTATACTTTTCTTTGAAATAATGAAAGAGGAGGAATAATGAGTGAAGTAAAATTTAAAAATGAGATTGAAAGGGCAAAGGAGCATTTTGGGAAGATTCTTGAATCCCAGCTCAAGAGATTTGAAAGGCTAAAACAAGAGGAGGAATGGATTGATTATTCTAAGCTGAAGCCAATAATAATTGGAGTTGTTGGTGGAGATGGAATTGGACCCTATATAACCTCTGAGGCTCAAAGGGTTCTTGAGTATCTTCTAAAAGATGAGATTAAAAATGGAAAGATTGAGTTCAGGGTTATTGAAGGTTTAACAATTGAAAGAAGAGCTCAACTAAACAAGGCAATTCCTGATGACACTCTTGAAGAGATAAAGAAATGTCATGTTCTCTTAAAGGGACCTACAACAACTCCTAAGGCAGGAGATCCCTGGCCCAATGTGGAAAGTGCCAATGTGGCAATAAGAAAAGAACTTGACCTTTTTGCCAATGTCAGACCAGTAAGAGTTCCATCAGAGGGAATTGACTGGATATTTTTCCGAGAGAACACTGAGGATGTTTATGCTTTGGGTTCTAATGGAGTTGAAATTGTGGGTGGGCTTGCAATAGATTTTAAATTAATAACAGAACCCGGGAGTGAAAGGATAATAAGGCTGGGTTTCGACTATGCTCGAAAGACAGGGAAAAAGAGAGTAACAGCAGTCACAAAGGCAAATGTTGTTAAGACAACAGATGGACTATTCTTGAAAACATTCTATAGAATTGCAAAGGATTATCCAGAGATAACAGCTGATGACTGGTTCATAGACATAATGACTGCAAAGTTAATAGACACAAAGAGAAGAACTGATTTCCAGGTATTTGTCCTTCCTAATCTCTATGGAGATATAATAACTGATGAGGCTGCAGAGTTCCAAGGTGGAGTTGGAACAGCAGGAAGTGCAAACATAGGGAAGAGATATGCAATGTTTGAGGCAATTCATGGGAGTGCGCCGAGAATGGTTCAGGAAGGAAGGACACAGTATGCAGATCCATCCTCTGTAATAAGAGCAGGAGCAATGCTTCTAAATCACATTGGCTACCCTGATCTCGGTAACAAGCTTGAAATGGCTCTTGACATATGTGGTCAGTATGAGAAGAAACTCGTTATGACAGGTCGTTCAACAGGAGCAACAGGAAGAGAATTCTGTGACTATCTCCTTGAGACAATTTCTGATCCAAATCTTGAGAAGAGGTGGGAGAGTTACGCATGTAAAAAGGCATAAAATTAAAATTTAAATATAAGGAGGAATTATGAGACCAAAGATTTCAGTAATTGGCGCGGGTTATGTAGGAGCCACAACAGCCCAGAGGCTTGTTGAGGCTGAACTGGGGGATGTGGTTCTTCTGGATGTAATTGAGGGTATTCCTCAAGGGAAGGGGCTTGACATGCTTCAATCAGGTCCTGTTTATGGTTTTGATACTCGAATTGTGGGAACTCAGGATTACAAAGATACTGAAAACTCCGACATCGTAATCATAACCGCTGGATTTCCGCGAAAGCCTGGTATGAGCAGGGATGACCTTCTATACAAGAATTTCGATATAGTCAAGCCAGTGACAGAGAATGTCTGCAAATACTCTCCCAACTGTATAATAATTGTTGTCACAAATCCCCTTGATGCAATGACCTATGTTGCCTATAAGGTTAGTGGATTTCCAAAGAACAGAGTTATGGGAATGGCTGGAATTCTCGATTCTGCAAGATTCTCAACATTCATAGCAATGGAGTTAAATGTTTCAGTCGAAAATATTCAGGCAATGGTTCTTGGTGGACATGGAGATGAGATGGTTCCTCTTCCATCCTATACAACTGTAGCTGGGATACCAATAACTCATTTTATCCCTAAGGAAAGACTTGATGCCCTTATTGAAAGAACAAGAAAGGGTGGTGGAGAGATTGTTGCCCTCCTTGGAAAAGCAGGAGTTCCAGGAGCTCCTTCAAGTGCATACTATACTCCATCTTCAGCTGTTCACCTAATGGTTGATGCGATTTTGAAGGATAAAAAGAAAATCCTTCCTTGCTCAGCTTATGTTGAGGGAGAGTATGGAATATCTGGAACATTCCTTGGAGTTCCTGTTAAACTTGGTGCAAAAGGTATTGAGCAAATAATCGAGGTCAAGCTAACCCCTGAAGAGAAATCTGCTCTTGAGAAATCTGCCAATGCAGTTAAATCCTTAATACAGATAATGAAATTCTGAGGTTGAAAATGGCAGAACATAGATTAAAAACTCCTATAACTGAGAAAGATGTTGAAAAATTAAGGGCTGGAGATAAGGTTTTAATCTCTGGTTATATTTACACAGGAAGGGATACTGCCCACAAGAAGCTTTTCGAGATTGCCTCAGAAGGGAAGCCACTTCCGATAGATCTTAAAGATCAGGTTATGTATTATGTTGGTCCAACACCTGCTCGTCCTGGAAAAGTTATTGGTTCTGCAGGTCCAACAACATCAGGAAGAATGGACAAATACTCTCCTCTCCTTTATTCCCTTGGTTTAAGAGTTACAATTGGAAAAGGTGAGAGGTCAAAGGAAGTTAAGGAGGCAATGAAAAAGTATAAAGGGGTTTATCTTGCTGCTGTTGGTGGAGCTGGGGCTCTCATTTCAAAATTCATAAAATCCTCAGAGGTTGTAGCCTATCCTGAACTTGGTCCAGAGGCAGTCTACAGGCTTGAGGTTGAAGATTTTCCCTGCATTGTCATAAATGACATATACGGAAACGACCTCTACGAGATGGGAAAAGAAAAATATCAGATAAAGTAGTTTTAAATAGTTAGAAAGTAGTACAAGAAGTAAACACGGTGTAAGAAAGTTTATCTTCTTCTATTTGTTCCCTTTTTCTATTTTGGAAAAATCTATTTCAAAGGGGTATAATTATTTATTTAAAGATATGGAGGATTTATTATGAAGATTCATGAATATCAAGCAAAAAGCATTCTTTCAAAATTCAATGTAAAAATTCCGAAAGGAAGGGTTGCTGAGACACCAGAAGAGGTTAGAAAAATCGCTGAGGAGATAGGAAAGCCAGTTGTTATAAAAGCTCAGGTCCATGCAGGAGGAAGAGGTAAAGCAGGTGGAATTAAGGTTGCAAAGAAACCTGAAGAGGCTGAGAAGATTGGAAAGGAGATGATTGGAATGACCCTTGTGACCTATCAGACAGGTCCTGAAGGGAAAGTGGTAAGAAAAGTTCTTGTGGAGGAAGCTTTAGAAGTTGAGAAGGAGCTATATCTTGGAATTGTCCTCGACAGGGTTAAGGAATGCCCTGTAATAATGGCTTCACCGGAAGGAGGAGTGGAAATTGAAAAAGTTGCTGGAGAGCATCCAGAATTGATTTTCAAAGAATGGGTTGACCCTACTGTTGGATTCCTTCCCTATCAGGCAAGAAATCTTGCTTTCTCCCTCGGTTTGAAAGAGAAGGCTTTTCAAGAATGTGTCAATTTTATCCTTGGATTATGGAAGGCTTTCCATTCAACAGATGCTTCCCTTGCTGAGATTAACCCCCTTGTTCTTACAAAGGATCAGCAGGTTCTTGCTCTTGATGCCAAGATAAATTTTGACGATAATGCCCTTTTCCGACACCCAGAAATAAAGGAGATGAGGGATATTTATGAGGAAGATCCCCTTGAGGTTGAAGCATCAAAGTATGACCTAAACTATATAAAACTTGATGGAAATGTTGGTTGTATGGTTAATGGAGCTGGTCTTGCAATGGCAACAATGGACATCATAAAGCACTCAGGAGGAATGCCTGCAAACTTTCTCGATGTTGGAGGAGGAGCCAATGAGGAAAGGGTGAGAAATGCCTTTAAAATTCTTATTGCGGACAAATCAGTAAAGGCAGTTCTGATAAATATCTTCGGAGGTATTGTAAGATGCGATATTGTCGCCCAGGGAGTTTTAAATGCTGCAAAGGAGGTTGGAGTTTCACTTCCAATAGTGGTTAGGCTGGAGGGAACAAATGTTGAGGTTGCGAGGGAGATTCTTATTAACTCCAATTTGAATCTATATGTGGCAAAAACAATGAAAGAGGCTGCTGAAAAAGCAGTTGAGCTTGCAAGTAAAAATTGAAAGGAGATTAAAGATGGCAATACTAATTGATAAAAACACAAGGGTGGTGGTTCAAGGTTTTACAGGGAAGGAGGGAACCTTCCATTCCCAACAAATGATAGAGTATGGGACAAAGATTGTTGCGGGAGTTACACCAGGAAAGGGTGGAACAACCCATCTTGGAATTCCTGTCTATAATACAGTTGAGGAAGCAGTGTCAAAGGAGGGAGCCAATGCATCTATAATTTTTGTTCCTGCTCCCTTTGCCCCTGATGCGATATGTGAAGCAGTTGATGCTGGAATAAAGGTTGTTGTATGCATTACAGAGGGAGTTCCAGCCCTTGATATGGTAAATGTTAAAAAGTTTGTTGTATCAAAAGGGGCAAGATTAATTGGTCCTAACTGCCCTGGAGTAATATCTCCTGGAAAATGCAAAATGGGAATAATGCCAGGACATATTCATAAGCCTGGAACAATTGGAATTGTCTCCCGTTCTGGAACCTTAACCTATGAAGCAGTTGATCAGTTGACAAAGCTCGGTTTTGGACAGTCAACAGCGGTTGGAATAGGAGGAGATCCAATTGTTGGCTCAACATTCGTGGATATTTTAAAACTTTTCAACGAAGACCCTGAGACAGAGGCTGTGGTTCTAATAGGTGAGATTGGTGGCTCTGCAGAAGAGGAGGCAGCTGAGTATATAAAAAGGGATTTTAAAAAACCTGTTTTCAGCTTCATAGCAGGTCAGACTGCACCTCCGGGAAGAAGAATGGGGCATGCTGGAGCAATAATCTCTGGCGGAAAGGGGACAGCTGAAGAGAAGATGAGGGCTTTGTCCTCTGCTGGAGTTCATGTTGTAAAATCACCTGCTGAAATTGGTTTGAAGGTAAAAGAAGTCCTGGGAAGATAGTAAAGCAAATTTTAGATTTAAGGAGTAAAAAATGAGATTTAAAAGAGCCTTAATGCTTATTTTTGTTTTCATATTTTCCTTTTTTCTCGGTCAGTTAAGCTACAAATTCGATATTCTAAAATCAATTCCTGACTCCTTTGTATCCCTCTTTGTCCGTGACATCTTCTACAATTATGAAAAGAATTTAAATCCTCTTCTTTTTGAAGAGGGGAATGTAAAATATCCCTTCAAATTTATTGTTTACGGAGACTCAAGGGAGAATTCAGGAGTGCAAAGGACTATGATTGTCAAAAAAATAATGGAGGAGAAGCCTGATTTTGTTATAAATCTTGGGGATATGGTAACCTTCCACGATGAGCATCAATGGGAGATATTTGATGCCTTTGATGGACAGATAATAAATTACGGGATTCGTTTTTTCCCTGTTCTCGGAAATCACGAGTATAGAGTATCTCGAACAGAGATTTTTCCTAAAAAAGGAGATCCTGAAGTTCTTCTGAAAAGTTATTTTAAAAGATTTCCCTTTCTTGAGGGGAGAAGATGGTATACCTTCATATACGGGAATTCAAAATTCATAATTCTCGATACAATGACAGATCACTCTCCTGGAAGTCCACAGTATGAGTTTTTAAAAGAAGAGATTGAAAATGGAAATGGTAAATTTGTATTCGTCTGCATGCATCATCCTCCTTATACAAAGACAAAGTATGGAAAAGCAAGAAAGGAGGAGAAAGTTCTTGCAAAAATGATAGAGGAGCTTAATCAAAAGGGCTTGAAGACCCATATAGTTTTCACTGCCCACAAGCACAATTATGAAAGATATTTGATTAATGGGATAAACTACATTGTAACAGCTGGTGGAGGAGCTCCTCCCTACATGGTAAATAGAAGTGAAGATGATTTTTACAAAGAGGAAGGACCAACATATCACTATTGTAGAGTTTTAATTTCTGAAAATAAAGGAACACTTGAAATGGTCAAACTCTCCAAAGACCTATCAAAATGGGAAGTGAAGGATAAATTTGATTTTTGATTTCTCAAAATTTAAAAGCTTTCTGAAAATTCTTATTATAAATTTTCACCTTTAATCTTAAACTTCTAAGCCAACTTTTCTTGATGTATTATATTCTTTTCTCTTCTTCAACAGGTTCAAGGATTTTTTCTTCTTTGATTTCGAAATCAGGCATATTGTAATAGTGATAGCCTGTTCCTGCTGGAATAAGTCTACCCATTATCACATTCTCTTTTAGACCCACGAGATTGTCAATTTTTCCTGCTATTGCTGCATCTGTAAGAATCCTGGTTGTTTCTTGGAATGATGCGGAGGAAATAAAGCTTTCATTGTTAAGGGCTGCCTTTGATATACCAAGTAATATTGGCCTTGCTTTTGCAGGTTTTCCACCCTCCTCAATAACTCTCTGGTTCTCTTCTAAGAAGACTGTCTTCTCAACTTTTTCTCCCACTATAAATCTTGTTGTTCCGACATCCTCTATTACAACCCATCTCATCATCTGTCTAACTATTATTTCTATGTGTTTGTCATTTATCTGGACACCCTGAGATCTATAGACCTCCTGAATCTCTTTAAGGAGGTAGTCCGCAAGAGCTTTTTCACCAAGAACCCTTAGAATTTCATGAGGGTTAGCAGCACCTTCATTTAATGGCTCTCCAGCCTTTATTTTCTCATCATCTTGAACCCTTAAATGAGCTCCCTTAGGTATTGCATACTCCTTCTCCATTCCTGTTTCATTTATCACTTTTATCTTCCTTGAACCCTTTGAGATTCCGAGGATTTTAACTTTACCATCTATTTCTGATATAACTGCTACAGGAGTTTTCTTTGGATCAGGGACTCTTGCTTCGAATAGATCAACAGCTCTCGGAAGTCCTCCTGTAATATCCTTTGTCTTTGCTGTCATTCTTGGAATCTTAGCGATAGCATCTCCTGCGTGAACCTCTGCTCCCTCTTTCACCATAAGTCGAGCTCCAACAGGTATGTGATATTTTTTCAGAACTCTTCCATCTTCTTTGCTCTTTATCCATATCTGAGGCTGTTTTTTCTCTTCCTTCCACTCGACTATAATCTGGGTTATAAGTCCTGTTATCTCATCCTGCTCTTCTTCCATTGTAACTCCACGCTCAATATCCTTGAATTCAACAATTCCCGTTGCTTCAGTTATTATTGATGAAGTATAAGGGTCCCACTCAACAAAAACCTGATTGGCTTTTATCGTATCTCCATCATTAACCTTCAATAATGCGCCGTATGCTATCTGAAAATGCTCCTTTTCTCTTCCCTTCTCATCAATTATAGCAATGTAGCCAGTTCTATTTGTAACCACAAGGTTTCCTTCCCTATCCCTTACAGTCTGGAGATTTATGAATTTTACTTTTCCATCATGTCTTGAAGCGAGTTTCGATGCCTCGCCGATTTTTGATGCGACTCCACCAACATGGAATGTTCTCATTGTTAACTGGGTTCCAGGTTCACCTATGGACTGAGCAGCAATAATTCCAACTGCCTCTCCAAGCTCAACAAGTTTTCCTGATGATAGATCCCTTCCATAACATAGCCTGCAAACACCTCTTCTTGCCTCGCAGGTGAGAACTGACCTTATCTTAATCCTTTCAATGCCAGCATTTATGAGTTTGTTGGCAATTTCTTCTGTTATTTCTTCGTTAGCATTGACTATAGGTTCTCCAGTATCAGGGTCATAAATTGTCTCAAGGGAAACCCTTCCTGTTATTCTTTCCTCAAAAGTCTCAAGAATTTCTCCATTTTCAACAATTGCTGAGACATAAATACCGTCTATTGTTCCACAATCTTCCTCATTCACTATTACATCGTGGGAGACATCTACAAGCTTTCTTGTTAAATAACCCGCATTGGCTGTCTTTAATGCAGTATCAGCAAGACCTTTTCTTGCTCCATGGGTAGATATAAAATATTGGAGAACGGATAGGCCCTCTCTTAAATTGGATGTTATTGGAGTTTCTATGATCTCACCTGATGGCTTTGCCATCAGTCCCCTCATACCTGCAAGCTGCTGAATCTGGGTCTTTGACCCTCTTGCTCCAGAGTCAGCCATTACAAATAGAGGATTCAAATAATCTGATTTCTTGCTCTCCTGTTCCATTCGGGTAAACATCATATTCCCTATCTTATTTGTAATATTATCCCAAATTCCCACAACTTTATTGTATCTTTCACCTGCTGAAAGAATTCCTTCAAGATACTGTTTCTCAACTTCCTTAACCTCTTCCTCGGCTTTCTTTACTAATTCATTTTTTTCATTGGGAATTGTCATATCATCAATTCCAATTGAGAAACCAGCCTTTGTCGAGTAGTAAAATCCAAGATCCTTGAGCTTATCCAAGAGTTCTATTGTTTCCTTTAAACCCTTCTTAAGATAAACATAATAAATGAAGTTTTGGATCCCCTTTTTCTTAAGTAGTCCATTTATATAAGGAATTCCCTCTGGAACAATCTCATTAAATATCAGCCTTCCAATAGTTGTTGTAACCAAGCCTTTTACTTCAGAAACAGGACAATTAAGAACATCCTGATTATCGTAGAAAATTGAAAGATCCATGAAGGGTTTATCTATTTTAACCTTTATAGGAGCATGAAGGGAACATTCTCCAACCTCATAAGCATAGAAAGCTTCATGTTTTGAAGAGAATATCTTTCCTGTTCCTTTTACTCCGGGTTTATCAAGGGTTAGATAGTAGCAGCCGAGAATCATATCTTGAGTAGGAACAGCAAGAGGTTTGCCGTGGGCTGGAGAAAGAATATTGTAGGAGGAAAGCATTAAAAGAGATGCTTCAGCCTGAGCCTCTGTTGAAAGTGGTATGTGAACTGCCATCTGGTCTCCATCAAAATCTGCATTAAATGCAGGACAAACAAGGGGGTGTATTTTAATTGCTTTTCCATCAACAAGAACAGGTTCGAAGGCTTGGATTCCAAGCCTATGGAGTGTTGGTGCCCTGTTTAAAAGAACAGGATGGTCTTTAACAACCTCTTCAAGGTATCTCCATATTTCAGGACTTTCTTGCTCAACAAGCATTTTGGCTTCTTTCGGGGAATTGGCAACACCTTCTTTTATGAGCTTGTGATAGAGAAATGGTTTGAAAAGTTCAAGAGCCATTTTCTTTGGAAGCCCACACTGATGGAGTCTTAGTTCAGGTCCCACAACTATGACAGATCTCCCTGAGTAATCCACTCTCTTACCCAAAAGATTATGTCTGAACCTGCCCTGTTTACCTCTCAAAGACTCGCTGAGGGATTTTAAAGGTTTCCTTCCAGCACCAAGCTGAACTTTTCCTCTTCTCCCATTGTCAAAAAGTGCATCCACTGCCTCCTGAAGCATTCTCTTTTCATTTCTTATAATTAATTCAGGAGCGCCAATTGTAATCAGTTTTTTCAATCTGTTGTTTCTATTTATAACTCTTCTGTAGAGGTCGTTGAGATCAGAAGTTGCAAATCTACCACCATCCAATCTTACAAGGGGTCGAAGATCTGGTGGCAGAACAGGGAGGACATCAAGAATCATCCATTCAGGTCTGATACCTGAGTTTTTGAATGCTTCCATTATTTCGAGTCTTTTTGCAAATTTTAGTTTTTTCTGGATGGAACCCTCTTTCATCATCGCTTTTCTGAGCTTTTGTGCTTCTGCCTCAACATTCACCCTCTTGAGAAGCTCTTTCAATGCTTCAGCGCCCATTCCATACTTAAGTCCATATTCCCTTTCAAAATGTTTAAGAGCTCTGTCTGCTCTCCATACTTTTTCTTTGTCTTCTTTAACTATTTTGTGATAATCACTTTCAGTTAAAATTGCAAATTTTTTCTCTGTCCATTCATAATCTTTATCCTTCAATCTAACATCATCTATAACTATCCACTCATTTTCAGATATCACTTCACCTTTTCTGTAAGGAAGTTCTTTCCCCTTTTCAAGCTCACCAGGTTCAAGGATAACAAATGCTTCATAGTAAACGATTTTCTCAACATCTTTTGCGGGGATATTGAGAACGAGGCCAATTCTGTTTGGTATGTTCCTGAAAAACCAAATATGGGCAACTGGAGCAGCAAGCTCAATATGCCCCATTCTTTCCCTTCTTACCTTTGAAAGGGTGACCTCAACTCCGCACTTCTCGCATACAACACCTTTAAATTTTGGCCTTTTATACTTTCCACAAAGACACTCATAATCATTGACAGGACCAAAAATCTTGGCACAGAATAATCCATCCCTTTCTGGTTTAAAGGTTCTGTAATTTATGGTTTCAGGTTTTGTTACCTCACCGTAGGACCAGCTCCTGATCTGTTCTGGTGAAGCCAATGATATTTTTACCCTATCAAAATCCATTATGGACATACTTCTTAAATCGCTTTTCTTTGGGTTTTCCAATTTAACCCTCCTTTTTTAAGGATCTAAAAATTATTTTCATTTTTAATTTCCCTTGTTAATAACAAAGCCCCATGGGAGCTCTTTTTTCTTTTTGGGTATGAACTCCATGTTTATACCCAGACTTTGCAATTCCTTTACAAGAACATTTACAGATTCAGGGAAGGTTGATTTGAAACTGTGATCTCCCTTCACAATCGAGTCATAAATGTTCCATCTTCCTGTTATATCGTCTGATTTTACAGTTAGCATCTCCTGAAGAGTGTAAGCAGCTCCGTATGCTTCAAGAGCCCAGACTTCCATTTCTCCAAATCTCTGTCCTCCAAATTGAGCCTTGCCTCCAACAGGCTGCTGGGTGATCAAAGAGTAAGGACCTGTTGCCCTTGCATGAATCTTGTCTTCAACGAGGTGGTGGAGCTTCATCATATAGAGATATCCAACGGTAACCTCCTGATCAAAGAATTCACCAGTTAATCCATCCCTTAACCTTATTTTACCATTGGGTGGCAAGCCTGCCTGTTTCAGATATTCTTTTATCTCTTCTTCTTTAACTCCTTCAAATACAGGGGATGCAAATTTTAATCCTAAAGCCTTTGCTGCCCAGCCGAGATGGGTTTCAAGAATCTGTCCAACATTCATACGGGAAGGAACTCCAAGAGGATTTAAAACTATATCAATTGGTGTCCCGTCAGGAAGAAATGGCATATCTTCTTCTGGAACTATTGCAGCTATAACTCCTTTATTTCCATGTCTTCCAGCCATCTTATCTCCTTCCATTAATCTTCTCTTGGATGCAATGTAAATCTTTATTATTTTGATAATACCTGGAGGGAGTTCATCTCCTTTTTTAATATTTTCAATTTTCTCCTTCATAAATGTTTTTAGAGCTTCTATTTGTCTTTCTATCTTGTTTTCTATATTGGCTATTGCCTCTTCCTTCTCAGGATTACCTTCAATCTTCAATTTTTTGTAAAACTGAGGTGGGATAGAGTCAAGGATATTATCGTTTAAAACTGTGCCTTTCTTATAAACTTTCTTCTCAATCTGGACATCCTTTGCCAGTTTTTCTCCTCTGAGAAGCTTCCTTATTCTTGTCTCTTTCTCCATCTGGAGTATTTTCTTTTCATCGTTGAAATTCCTTTTTATCTTTTCAATCTCTTCTTCTTCTATCTGTGCAGTTCTCCCATCTTTCTCAGCTCCCTTTCGGGTGAAGACCTTAACATCTATAACAGTTCCTTCAACCCCGGGCTTACAATAGAGGGAAACATCTTTAACATCAAGAGCCTTTTCACCGAATATTGCTCTCAAAAGTTTCTCCTCAGGAGTAAGTTGTGTCTCTCCCTTTGGAGCAAGTTTTCCTACAAGAATGTCTCCTGGTTTTACATAAGCACCAATCCTCACAATTCCATGCTCATCGAGGTTTCTTAGTAGTGTTTCCTTCACATGAGGTATATCTCTTGTCACCTCTTCAGGTCCAAGCTTTGTATCTCTGACTTCAATGCTCTCTTCAATTATGTGTATTGATGTGTAAGCATCTTCTTTAACAAGTTTTTCACTGACAATTATTGCATCTTCAAAATTGTATCCTCTCCAGGGGATAAAGGCTACAAGCACATTTCTTCCGAGGGCAAGCTCTCCTTTGTCAGTGCATGAGGAGTCAGTTAGAATCTGACCTGCGTAAACTCTTTCTCCTTTCTTAACAAGGGGTCTATGATGTAAAAGAGTGTTTTGATTCGTTCTCCTAAATTTTGTTAGAATATAAAGGTCAGTGCTCAAACCGTAAGATTGATCATTTTCGTCTACTCTAACAAGGATTCTTTGAGAATCAACACTTTCAACAATTCCTGACCTTTTGCAGACAATTACGCTACCACTTTTTTTAGCCACTTCATATTCCATACCTGTTCCAACAATTGGAGCCTCAGGTCTTAGAAGAGGGACCGCCTGCCTCTGCATGTTAGAACCCATCAAAGCCCTGTTGGCGTCATCATGTTCAAGGAAAGGTATTAGTGATGCAGAAACAGAAACTACCTGTTTGGGAGAAAGATCAATAAAGTCAACCTTTTCTCTTGGAACTATCTTAAAAGCACCACCCTGCCTGGCAATTACAAACTCATTAATGATCTTTCCGTCACTATCAACATCAACATTTGACTGAGAGATTACATATTTTTCTTCCTCCCATGCATTGAGATAAAAGACATAGGGCTTAAATATTGGGAGTTGTTTCTTCTCTTTCTGTAATCTGCCTATCTCCTTCTGAAGAGCTTCCTTTTCGACAATTTCACCAATTTTAAAATTGGAGTCCTTAGGATGTACAATTTTAAAGTAATCAACTATTTTCCCGTTTAATACTTTTCTGTAGGGGGTCTCTATAAAACCGAATTCATTTATTCTTGCGTAAATACTGAGAGATGAAATTAGACCTATGCTCGGTCCTTCTGGAGTTTCAATGGGACAGATTCTTCCGTAATGGGTTGGATGGACATCTCTTACCTCAAACCCGGCTCTCTCTCTACTCAAGCCTTGAGGTCCCATGGCAGAAAGTCTTCTCTTGTGAGTTAGCTCTGCAAGGACATTTGTTTGATCCATAAACTGGGAAAGTTCACCAGTAGCGAAGAATTCCTTTAAAGCAGAAATAACTGGTTTTGGATTTATTAAATCTGCTGGCATCATGGAGGAGAGGTCTGTGCTCACAGTCATTCTTTCCTTTATTGTTCTTTCCATTCTCAGCAGTCCTATCCTAAAACTGTTTTCAGCCAGCTCTCCCACTGAACGGACTCTTCTATTTCCAAGATGGTCAATATCATCAATCGGTTCAAGACCGTTCTTGGCTCTGAGAAGATATTTAACAATTTCAACCCACTGGGGAGGAGTTAGATATCTTTCTTCGAGAGATGAATCCTGGGAGAATTTGATGTTAAACTTTATCTTACCAATCTTTGAAATATCGTATCTTTGTGGATTGAAGAAAGTCTCTTCAAAAAGAATTTTTGCATTCTCTGCATTAGGAGGCTCCGATGGACGAAGCTTCTTGAAAATCTCAATTAAAGCTTCATCCCTGCTTTTCTTTTTGTCCCTTTTTAATGTTTCAGAGATCACATTCCCTATTTCATCCTTTTCAGGAAAGAAAATTTCAAAGGAAAGATTCTTTTCTTTGAGCTTTTGTATGTGTTCCTTTTCAACAAGGGTATTGACTTCAGCTATTTTTTCAATTGAGGAGGCAAAGTAGGATCCCTCAAACTCATCTTCTATTATTGGAACTTCTTTAATCCCTGCTTTCATCATCAGGTTTATTAGAGACCTGGTCAGTTTCTTTCCCCTCTGAACCATTATCTCTCCTGTTGAGGGATTTGTAACATTTGAGTCAACTATTAGTCCTGTTAAGGTCTCATCAAGTTGCCAGAAAAAGTGGTTATTTTTGTAAGTTATCCTGTATATTCTGTAAAAAGCCTTCAGAATTTCCTCATCAGTTCCATATCCTATTGCTCTAAGGAAAATTGAGCCAAGGAGTTTTTTCCTCTTATCCATTCTAAAATAAAGAACATCCTTGTTGTCATATTCGAAAACTATCCATGGTCCTTTTATAGGAATGACTTTTGCGATGAACAGTCCCCTTTGCTCACCTGGAAGGAAGAAAACACCCGGAGAACGGTGAAGCTGATTGACAATTACTCTTTCTGTTCCGTTGATTATAAATGTTCCATTTGGAGTCATAAGAGGTATCTCGCCGAAGTAGACTTCCTGCTCTTTAATGTCCTTAAATGTTTTGTAAGGAGAAGAAGGATCTTTGCTCCACGGAATTAATCTGAGTTTAACTTTCAGAGGAATTGAGTATGTGTAACCTTTGTCAATACACTCCTCAGGGGTGTAACGAAGTTTAAGCCTTACTCTGTCCCCACACTGGTCACAGAGGGGGAAACTTATATTTTCGATGTTTCCACAGTTGGGGCAGTGAGGATGTTCAGACTCGCTATAAACAGGTGTAAGGGAACCGCATTCGCCACATCTCCCTTTAGCGTTTTCCAGTCCTGCCAATTTGCCACATTTACATTCCCATGTCCCAAGAGTATAGCTTACAAACTCAAGAGAAGCTGTTTCTTTGAAGTCTGTTATGGGAAATATACTTTTGAACGCAGCTTGAAGTCCGATATCCTCCCTTTCCTCAGGGAGAAGTTCAAGTTGCAAAAATGTTCTATAGGATTCCCTTTGAACCTGTATTAAATCAGGTATCGGAAGAATCTTTTTGATTCTTGAATAATCAATCCTTTCTATATATCTTTTTTC
>Ga0185342_1000521_pt1 | contig 19061 bp, 20 predicted proteins | sample ConPoolayeEmetaG_FD_128045 | JGI IMG/M metagenome (GOLD analysis project Ga0185342, IMG submission 128045) | Hot spring microbial mat communities from California, USA to study Microbial Dark Matter (Phase II) - Cone Pool mat layer E metaG... ...
TATTCTCAACAACAATGTATCCTCTAAAATTTAGTTTTTTAAGCGTGCTGACAACGTATTTCCAATCAACGGTTCCCTTTCCAACTTGCAGGTGAGCATCCTTATCCCCAATGTTATCATGAGCATGCACATGTGTTACGTACTGTTCCACATGCTTAAGAAAGGTTTTCACTCCCCCTGATTTTTGAGCGTGTCCAATGTCCAAGCACAAACCAAATTCACAATCTTCAAGTTCTTGAAACAGCCTCTCTACATCTTGACTTTGAGAAACCAGAAAAGGATAGGGTGGCGCCATATTTTCAACTGCAATTTTAGGAGAGCCCAAAGCGTCTGAAAGCTTACATAGGTGCCTTATTGCGTTTTTTAGGCTATGCCAAGCTAATTCGGGGAAGTGAATCGTGAAGGGTGAAAGCAGCCCCGGATGCACTATAAATATTTCAGCCTCTAAGGTGTAGCTCCTTTCAAGTGACTTATCCATGAAATCTAGCAGAACCGATTGGAGAGGCTCTGGCGAAGCCAAATTGATCCCTGCGAAGGGAGCGTGGACTGTATAACTTATTTTGGATGTTGAAGCGGCATTCTTTAGCATTTTTATTCGTTCTGAGTTTAAAAAATGAAACCCCTCCTCAATGATTTCACAACAGTCCAATTCTAAATTTTCTGGAATGTTTTCAATTGTTTTCACAATTTCGTCGAAGTGACTTTTTATAAAGGGCATAGTTGAGACGCCTAGTTTTATGCCTACCACTTTTATTTCTTCCCTTTTTAACAGTCTGTTGGTGGAGGCCTCTCTAAAGGCTTACCCTCAACAGTTTTTGGCGCAAGCCAGTCCACAAGTTCCCCTATGTTGTTGCTTGTTATTGTTATTTTTATGGCCCCCATCGGGGATTCCGATTCTGGTTGGCAGAAGTGTATTTTTCCCATAAAGGCTGCCTGTTTGTGTAGGTAGAATGTTACTGTATTTCCAACTATGTTTCTTACCAAAATTTTTCTTGCCGATTCAACTATGAGTTGCTCCCTTAGGCGTTGATGAAGTTTCACAAGTCCCTCCAGACCTTGAGCTTTGCCGTGAAGAAACTTCACTCCAACACCTTCTGAAAAAGTGTAGGTTGTGTCCACGACGGATTTTAGAGCTTTTTCCACCTTGTCTCTACTCTCAGTGGGGTATACTGGGGTCTCGATTTCCAATTCTATCATTGCATTATCTCCTCTAGAATTGTTTGAACTTTTCTCATCAGTTCTGATTCGCTGCCCTCGTTTACTATCATGTAATCTGCAAGAGCGATTGCCGATCCTATTCCATAATTTATTTCTCTGAGGTCTCTTTCCTGAAAGATTCTGATATCCTTGGCATCATCCGACCGCCCTCTTTCAATTAAACGTCGGTAACGGGTTTTGGGCGATGAATGTATAGCGATTAGTGTGAAGTCGGAAGTGAATGTCTTGAATAACTCTATCTCCTGGAGGCTTCTAATTCCCTCAACAAGAATCACGGGGGCCTTCTCCTTCTTAATTTTGGCGAGTGTCCTTTGGGCAACAGCTTGGGGGCCTTCCTTTTCCCTCAAATCCTTAGATACATAGCCTACGTTTTCAGGTGTTTCTTCTAGGCCCCTTGATTTTACCTCCTCCCGAACCATGTCTCCCATTGATATTACAGGTATACCCAAGCTTTTTGCTACATTTACTGCTAATGTTTTTCCACTGCCCGGCATTCCCACAAGGCCGATGATTTTCAAGGCTTGCACCTGTTAACCTGTAGAAAACAGTTTATAGACCTTTTGGGGTTTAACAATTTAAATATTTAAGTGAACATTTTGGGTTTTTCTTTTGGCGACTTGTCATTGAGTTGTTTAAGTATGGCGTCTATTATGTCTTGTGTTACACATTTTTCCTCTTGAAGTATGGCTTTGTGGAGCGCTGCTTTAAGGATTTTATCTTTAAGGTCTCTACCAGAGAAGCCTTCAGTGTTTCTAACTATCTTTTTAATGTCTGCCTTTACCGGCAAAGGCATTTTTGATATGTAGAGTCTAAGGATTTGTTCCCGTTCTTCAGCGTTGGGAAGTTTGAACTCGATTTCTTCTTCGAATCTGCTTCTGATCCCCTTATCTAACATGACTGGATTATTTGTAGCTCCTATACATACTACGCCAAAATTCGCGGTTAATCCATCCAGCTCCCCCAACAAAGCATTAACTACCTCTGATACGTCCCCTCTTATGTTTTGGAAGCTGCGGTCTAACCCTATAGCGTCAATTTCGTCGAGGTATATGACGCTAGGCGCATTGTCTGATGCTATTTTGAAAACAGAGTGTATTCTTCTTGAAGCGTCACCAACATTAACTCCTATCAAATCTGTGGATTTAATTAAATAGAAGGGTGCATTTGTTTCGTTAGCCAGTGCTTGAGCCAGCATTGTTTTCCCCGTTCCTGGAGGCCCATAGAAAAGAATGTTTCTCGGCGCCCAGTCTCCAAAAGCTTTCGGATTTTCCAAGTATTTTTTGATTATCAGACACTTGCTTTTGGCTTCGTTTTGACCTATAACATCTGAAAAACGAATTGACGGTCTCTTCTCCTCACTGAAGGGTTTCCTCTTAAGAATGAAACGTGTGGAAAAACCTATTCTTCCCCGAGCTGGCTGAGCGTCGGAAACTTTAAAGGCGAAATCTGGGAAAACTAGTTGGTCAAATAGGTAATCCCCCTTCTTAACACAAATACCAGCCCACTGTTCCCTAGCATACGCTTGGAACAGTTCAGCGTCGTCGGTCAATAAGGCTATAGGGGGCTCCTCTCCCACAAGCCGGAAAGGAAAACCTGATGGCTGCAGCTCCACCACGGAAAGATATTGCATTCGTTCCTTCTTTTTTAAAGGCTCTTCACGAACGGAAGTAGAAATATGTCGAATCTTTTCACTTTTTTCCTTCAAAAATTTCTCACCCTACAGTTTCTAACTGGGTCCAAATTTTTAAGTTATTACCTCGTTGAACTCTACAATCTTTAGATTTAAGGGTTTCTTTGTAACATTCTCTTGTCTTACCCCTAAAATATACTCCACCCCTTTATCCTGAGCTAGGTCTACCAACCTCTGAGTAATAATTCCATCAAAAATGATAACTCTAACCGAGCCCACTTCTTTCAGGCGCTCTGCCAACGAAGATACATCCATTTCCTCCATTAATTCCAAGTTTTTCCCTAAAAGTATAGCCTTATTTGAGGCTTTTATGTTAGGCAGGTAGTTTAGAATCTGTTCTGGAAGCTTAATTTTGGGAGGAATTTCAGTCCTTTTGGGTTTTTTTTCTTCCCACCCTCTTTCCTTTTTCTCTTCTTTTTCCTGCTCTTTTCTTTTCTCCTTTTCCTTCTCCTTCTTTTTGGGTTCTTCCGCTTCTAATTGCTCTACAGGCAGTCTGTTTCTCAGAGCCTTAACCACTTCCTTTTGGGTGAGTTCTTCAACTTCCCTTCCTGGAGGGGCGCGGGCCACATAATCTATATCCGCTACTTGCTGTAATTCCTTCAAAATCAGGTCTCCTCCCCTATCCCCATCTAGAAAGGCCGTGATCGTTTTTTTCTTGCTAAGATCGATTATAGTCTTTGGTATACTTGTTCCTTCCATCGCTATAACGTTCTTGTAGCCGCATCTCAAAAGATTAAGAACATCCGCCCGCCCTTCAACTATTATTATATCGTCAGAGCTGTCTATGGCTGGTCCCGCTGGTAGTTCTTCAGGACCGTACTTAGTGATTTCAGCTACTCGAACTGCATCCAAAACCTCGTCTGTGAGTTGTTGACTTTCAGGCGACACTTCTTCGGACCATTTTCTTATAATATCTGCTGCTCTCTGAACTATCTTTCTTCTTTTAACCTCTCGTACATCTTCGATTATCTCTAAGGTTGCATGAGCAGTGCATGGTCCTACTCTGTCGACGGATTCCACAGCAGCTGCTAGCATTGCAGTTTCTACTTTGTCAAGGCTTGAGGGAATTATTACCGTTCCCGTTGATTTGCCTCCATGGGACTCTATTGTAACTTTTATTCTCCCTATTCGCCCAGTTCTCTGTAGCTCACGCAGGTCAAGTTCAGAGCCCAGCAACCCCTCGGTTTGTCCAAATATTGCTCCCACAACGTCTGGTTTTTCAACAACTCCGTCTACTTCTATTTTAGCTTTTATAATGTACTTTGTTGTGCTAAACTCATTTCGATTAACCATATAAGCGTCACCTCCATAATGAAATAAGGTAATAAAAGTGTGTTATGATTGAAATTTTGTAAGAGTGATTGTTTATTTAATTAAGCTTTAACATAATGACGTACCATTTTCAACATTAACGTACTTTCGGATATAATTATGTCTTTCTCCCATTTGTCATTAAAAGAATTTTTCAACTTTGAATTCCATGTTTTTATTGTTTTGGTTTTGAAGAGTGAAATATGAGGATGCTAATCCTTCTATGGCGCAGGTGACTTTTGAGGTTAAATTTTTAAATCTTCTCCTGAAACTCAGCGTTAACTCTGCCTTGTGGTGATCTAGATACTTCAAGAGGCGCAGCGCCATATCTTGTCCTTTGCGATCAAAGTCGGTTAGAATCAGGAAATCCTCATAATTGGCAAGTTCTTCAGCGACTTCTATGAGTTTTCTTCCAGATAATCTAAGAATTATTCCTCGAACCCCTAGTTCTCTTAAGCTTCTCTCATCCTTATAGCCCTCCACAATAATGGGGGTACCGTTTTCAGAGATTGTTCTAAGCTTTGATATAAACTGTTCCAATTCTTCATGCAAATTGTTACAGGGCATAATCAGCCATCCAATCAGCAAAGGAAAACAAATGACAAACTCTCTTGAACACAATGTTAAAAGCCGAACAAAATAAAGTTTTCTTACACTTCTACGCGATAAAGTTTGTCACCGGGTTACTGTAGCCTTTTTTAATGTTTCCAAAAGGTTACGGGCTTCACTATTCTTTTCAAAATGTTGCCTAACATTTTTCAACAGTTCAATGAGGGCCTCCGCAGTAGCCCGTTTCAAGTCCAGAGGATGAAGATTACCGGCGCTGTAAGCAGATTTCAATTCATCAAAGCTCTCAAAATCTATATCTCCTCCAAATTTTTCCTCACGTTCTACATGAAGAGTAAAACCTTCTCTGGAAAAGAGAAGAAGCCTATTTATTTCCATTATTGGATTGAATTCTACCTGTTTCGGTGGGCAAAAAGCAGCAGAAATTTTACTCCTAATTTCCTCTGGCTTATCATGTATAAAAATTGCTGTTTGAGGTTTGGATTTCGACATCTTGGCCTCCATTAAAACATCCTCGCTCATATCCTCAAACTCCATCCTTGATAATCCCTCTAGGCCTATGAGGAGAGGTGTGTGAATAGCTACCGGCTTCCAATCCAAGCCGAACTTAGGAGCCAACTCCCTCGCCAATATGTGAGCTCTTCTCTGGTCGGTTCCGCCCAGACACAGCTTAAAACCGGCGTATAAGATGTCAGCTACCTGTATGCAAGGATAAAGTGTTTTTGAATAATCAGATTCCGCATCATCTACTTTGCGGCCCATTATGCTCATAGCTCTCTTAATGCGGGCCAGCGTAGTGTTTTTAGCAATGTTTATCACTGTCGCCCAATAATCCAAACTATCCATAAGATCCTCAGCCTTTGGAAAATGAACCCTGCTAATATCTACACCCAACGCTTGTAAACAGTGTTCAATGTACTTTGCACAGGTGTGTATGGTATTCATGTTTCCACCAAATTTGTCGTTAATCTTCGCATGCCAAGTTGCTTCGAGAACATGCATATCCACATCGCAAAGAATCAAATCCTGAACCTTCCAAGCCCAAACCACCCAGCCCAAATGAAATATTCTGGAACCCTAGAAAGCCTAAAAGGTTTATCCAGAAGGCTCAACACCTATGTAAGCCTTAGGGTGGTTGTCTACCTCAAATAAATTCCGTAGATCCTCGACAGTGATAACTTCACTCAAGCCACGTAAGACACGCTGAACCTTTTCTTCAGTATCCATCAGATTCTCCTCCAATTATCATCAACATCCAACCACAAACATCAACAATCAACTGCCAAATAAATATCTGCAGAACCTAATCATAAAAACGTAATTAAAACTTTCCTACATCCCCAAAAAATGAAACCAAGCCTTTTAATTTTCGCGGGGTTCATATCCTTTCCTTCACAAAAATACAATAGAGAGGATCCCCATGATAGATGTTTACTGGCTTCTTACCAACCCTCTGACCTATAATCTGCTCAACACAATTTTTGGCATACTACTAATGATTGGAGTAGGTATGCTCGTCCTGAACCTAGCACTGCTCACCATCTCACACCACCGTCTCTCCTACCTAGTAGGAATAATGATAAGCCTCCTCCTAATAGGAGTTTCCTCCAAGTGGCACCTTATTATCCCCATAATCATCGAAATTTCGGGCGGAGTAACCCAATACATAGGAATCTACCTACACCAGCTAGTAAACCAATGGCTAACCCAGAACCCTACCCCAATAACACTTCTATTCCTACTTTAAAGGCAAGCCAACTAGAGCTTCTTTATCAATTTTAAAGAGAAAAAAGCCCCAATAAAGACTGAACTCCGCAATAACAAAAAACCAAAAAGCCAAAGACCCACAAAAAGCCACCAAAAACACAAACAAAAATAAAAATAGGAAAGTAAGAACTAGGTTCCTTCAGCCCAACCTGACAAATACGCTTCCTGTTCTGGGGTCAAAACATCCAATCTAAGACCCATAGCCTTACACTTCAACTCTGCAACAGTCCTATCAATCTCCTCAGGAATATCCAAAACCACACTACCCATCCCAGACAGCTTATCCTTATTCTTAACAATCCACTCCACAGCCAAAGCCTGATCCGAAAAGCTCATGTCCATAACTTCGCTTGGGTGTCCTTCGGCACATGCAAGATTCACGAGCCTGCCTTGGGCGAGCAGATAGATTTTTCTTCCATCTTCCAGTGTGTACTCATCGACTAGTGGTCTTATTTCTCTCTTGCTGACGCTTATTTTTTCCAAATCAGGTATATTTATTTCCACATTAAAGTGGCCTGTGTTACACATTACTGCCCCGTTTTTCATCTTTTTCATATGTTCAGCATTTATAACATTCTTGCATCCCGTGGCGGTTACGAAAATGTCTCCTACCTCAGCGGCTTCGCTCATGGGCATTACTTCCATGCCCTCTAAGGCGGCTGTTAGTGCTCGGTGGGGATTTATTTCACAGATGATGACTCTTCTCGCTCCTAGTCCCTTTGCTCTTAGCGCTACACCCCTACCGCAGTGACCGTATCCTGCAACTACAAAAATTTTGCCCGCGATGAGGTCTGCTGTTGCTCTTAGTATACCGTCTATGGTGCTTTGTCCAGTTCCCCACAAGTTGTCAAATTTGGGCTTAAACACGGGTGGTGTTTATGTTTCCCATTTCGTGGGGGTATCATTTGTAGCTATAATTGGGTATAATAGCACGTTATCTTTTGCCATGGCTCTGAGGCGGATTACGCCGGTTGTGGTCTCTTCGGCTCCGGCCCATACTTTGTCCGCCCAGTCTGTACGGCTTCCGAGAATTTTCTTGACTATTTTGATTTCCTCGCCAGTTTCTCCTCTTTTTAGCTTGATTAGGGTTGATACTAGGTCGGCGCCGTCGTCTAGTGTGATGTTCGGTTCTCCTTTAATAACGTTGGCTATTGCTCGGTAGTAGCCTTCGTAGTCCATGCCTTTCCAAGCGAATGTGTTTATTCCTTCTTCTACTAGTGCCGCGGCTACATGGTCTTGTGTTGATAGGGGATTTGAGGCGCAAAGGTAGACTTCTGCTCCTCCAGCTTTTAGAGTTTTTGCAAGTACCGCTGTTTCTTTTGTTACGTGGAGGCATGCTCCTACTATGGTGTTTTTGAGTGGTTTTTCTTTTTGGAATCTTTTTCTTATTTGCATAAGTACGGGCATTCTTGATTCTGCCCATTCGATTGTTGCTCGTCCGCCTGGTGCTAGTTTTAGGTCTTTGACTTCGTACTTATCTCCTTTTTGTGTTTGTGCCATAATTTTTTTCTCCCATTGTGGTGTTTTTGTTTTTCTTCTTGTGGGGTAAACTTATAAAGTTTATATATATTGTTTGTCATAATTTGCTTTTAAATCGGCTTGTTTTGTGTGGTTTTTATGCGGTTAGATGCTTTGGAAGAGGCGGTTTTGAATCTTTTGTTGAAGGATTCTTCTCTCGGTGTGAAGAATTTGGCGGAGAGGCTGGGGAAAAGCCGAAATTATGTTGCTAGGGTGATTAATGGGTTGTTTGAGAGGGGAGTTTTGAGGGGGTATTCTGTTATTTTGAATCCCTTGAAGATATTATTTGATCGTAGTATTTTTCTTTTTGTTAAGACGAATCCTCACGAGTATGATGTGGTTAGGGGCCTGTTAGGTCTTCCTCAGATTCAAGTGTTGGATGGAATTTCGGGGGAGTTTTCTCTTTTGGGTTTGTACCGGTTCAGGTTTCCTTCGGATTTTTCTTCATTTCTTTCTGGGCTTGATCGCTTGATGGTGGTTTCAAGGTTTAAGAAGTATCGTTTAGTGGAGATTTTGACCACGTTTAAAGAGTCTGGATTTGTTGTTCCCGACTCGAAAATCGATTATTACCCTGTTTCTGATTTTGATTGGAAGCTGCTTAGCCTCCTTAGACAGCAGACCAGTCCTATGCCTTATTCTCAAACAGAGTTGGCTAGGAGGCTGGGTGTTTCGCAATCCGTAGTTTCTAGGAAAATTTCCAAACTTCGAAGTGAAGATGTAATTATTGGTCATACCGCAAAAGTGGACTTTTCTGCCATTGGTTTGGATGCAAAGTTCTATTTAGAAATTAGTGTAGATCCCAGAGCCTATCTTTCCGTGGCTAAAAAATTGTGCGAGTTTGATGAGGTGCGTAGCATTTATCGGACTGGCGAGGAGTATGGCTTAATGGCTGTAGTTAGGGTTAAGGATATTAGGCATTATAACCAGCTTTTACTGAAAATTTTTGAAATAGAGGATATCATTGATACCCATTCCAGTGTTGTTTTCCAAGAATGGGTATAATTTTCAATATTCTCGATTACGATTTGTTTTTGAAATCATTCCTTCCTTATTCACTTTTGCGAATTCTTTGGTTGTGTTTTTTTGACGATGAAAAACTTTCATGATGGGTGATGAGTAGTTTTATCTTTTAGGTAGCAGGTGGGTCTTTGGGAGGAGAGGAGCTGCTGAAAGTAAAGTTTTTTGATTTGGGAATAAACTGGGTAAGCTCCTATTCATGGATGTTGTGTCGAAAGTTGGTGTAATCTTGAATTTTTGATTATAGTTGGAGGTGGATTGGTTTTTCGGTTTTTTGGTTATTTAACCTTGCTTCCCGTTTCGATATCCTTGTCTGGTACTATTAGTGATATCTTTTCTCCGTCTATTGCTGCTAGGAGCATGCCTTCTGATAGTATTCCTTGAACTTTTTTTGGTTTCAGATTTGTTATCACTGTCACTTTTTTACCATATAGTTCTTGGGGTTTGTAGTTTCCTCCGAGTTTGCCTACTATGTTTACTTGCCTGTTGGGTTCTGTTTTAACAATTATGTGGATTAAGTCTCCTTGTAGTTGTTTTGCGGAGATTATTTCTCCTATTCTTATGTCTAGCTTGTTAAATTCGCTGATGTCTACTTCTACTTTTTTTCCTGCTTGTTCTGTTTGTTGTTTTAGTGTTTCTATTTCTTTTATTATTTCTTCTTTTGGAATTTTTTCAAATAGGGGTTCTGCTTTCTGGATTTGGTGTTCGGGTTTTAGTAGGAGCTCTTTTGCGGTGTCCCAATTTTCAGGTTTTATCTTTAGTAGTTTTTGGAGTTTTTCTGCTGATTGGGGTATTATTGGATAAAGGAGTATGGATGATGAGAGGAGGAAGTTGGCGCAGAGGTAGAGTGCATTTTTTGCTTGTTTAGGGTTTTCCTTTATGGTTTTCCAGGGCTCTTTTGCTGAGAAGTAGCTGTTGGCAAATTTGAAGAGTTCGATTATTCTTTTGATGGCTTTTGAGAGGTCGCATTCTTCATAATATGTGGCGAGTTCGTCGGGGGCGGTTTGAATTAATTGGATAAATTCTCTGTCCTGTTCGTCGAAATCTGAGGGTTCTGGTATTTTGCTGTCGTATCGGTTGTTGATGAAGTGGAGAATTCGATGGATGAAGTTTCCAATGTTGTCCACAAGGTCTCCGTTTATTCTTTCTTGAAATTCTTCCCAGCTGAAGTTATTGTCTTTTATGGTGTTTGCGGCTTTGAAGGCCAGATAAAATCTTACATAATCTGCCGGGTATTTTTGCAAAATGTAGTTTAGGGGAATCAGCCATTTTCGGCTTTTGCTCATCTTTAAACCTTCGAGGGTGAGGTATCCGTTCACCACATATTTTTTGGGGAGCGTTATTTCCTCGGTTCCCATAAGCATGGCTGGCCAAAAAAGAAAGTGGTGGTATATTATATCCTTACCAATGAAATGAGTGATGAAACTATCTTCCCTCTTCCAGTAATCCTCCCAGTTTGCTTTATTTTTTCTACACCAATTAATTGTGGAAGCTATGTACCCTATGGGTGCATCGAACCATACATACACGTATTGGTTTTCCTTTGCATCAGGGTATGGTAGTTTGAATCCCCAGTAGTCCTCTCGGGTGATGTCCCAGTCTTGGAGTCCCGATTTTATCCATTGAAGTACGTAGTTTACAACATCTCTAGGAAAGTTTTTACCTGTTTTGTCCGATGTTAACCATTGGTATAATCTCTCGGAAAATACGCTGAGCTTGAATATGAAGTGTTTCTCCCTTTTGGTTACTGGAGGATTGCCGCATAGAATGCAGTAGGGCTTAAGTATTTCTCCTGGTTCAATTGTTCTTCCACAAACTTCGCATGCATCACTGTACTGGTCTTCTGCTCCGCAGTGGGGGCAGGTGCCTTTTATCATTCTATCGGGAAGGTAGGTTTTGTCCTTCTCGCAGTAGAACTCGTTCACTTCTTTCTGGTAGATGTAGCCTTTTTCCCTCAGTTTTAGGAGAAAGTATTCTGTTATTTCTCGGTTTTCTTCGCTGTGAGTTTTATAATAGTTATCAAAACTTATGTTTAATGCTTTAAGATCATTTAGTTGTCTTTCGCGATAATAATCCACATGTTCGAGGGGGGTGCGTCCTGCTTCGCGTGCTGCAACTGAAATTGGTGTCCCGTGGTCGTCGCTTCCACATACAAAAACCACGTCGTGTTTTTTTAATCTGCAAAATCTCGCATAGACGTCAGCGGGAATATATGTGCTGGAAACATGTCCTATGTGAAGGTCACCATTAGCGTAGGGCAACGCGGAAGTAATCAGCATCCTACTCAAACTCTACCACCTCGAACAAATAAGTAACCTTGTTTTAGGTAGCAACAATACTTTTTCTTAAGAACCTTTTGGAACAAACATTCCCATATGTAAAAATGTCTTCGGAATCGTGTTCTCGTTATCAGAACGATGATACAGGGCTGTTTTAAACGTTTGGTAAAAAATGCTGATAAATAACAAATATTAAATTTTCTCGCGCTACTATTTTCAAGAGAATTTGAATAGCTGCGTGTGTGATGAATATGCAAAGTTTTCCCGCCACGGATAACCATATGCACATTAATCCAGTTAAAGGTCTTGGACCTGTGAACATTGGAAAAGAATTCAAGAGAGCTGGGGGTACAGCCCTAATTATAGTTTGTCTGCCCTCGTGGAGCTATGGTGTAACTGTTTCAAAGGCTTCAGATTATGAAACCTGTTACAGTTATGTTTCTGATTGTGTGGAAAAAATTAGGTCTCTCAATATTTATGCCTATGGTGTCATAGGGGTTCACCCAGCTGAACTAACTCAGATGTTAGATAGAGGAATGGAAATAAGAAAAGCCAAGGAGCTTATATGTGCTGGTTTGGACATAGCGGTAAAATGGATTGAGGAGGGGAGAGCGATAGCCATTGGGGAGGTGGGGCGGCCTCACTATCAGGTAAGTCCCGAAATTTGGGAAATCTCAAATGAAATATTACTTTACGCTCTTGGAAGGGCTAGGGATTGTGGATGCGCGGTACAGCTTCATACAGAAAGTGTAGGGGAAAAAGAAATAATTGAATTATCTGGCATGGTACGAAAATCTAACTTGAGCCCCTGTAGGGTAATAAAGCATTTTTGTCCACCATTAATTAGAATCTGTGAACGCGAAAAAATTTTTCCCTCCCTAATTGCATCTAGGAAAAATGTTGAAGCTGCGTTTAAGGAGGGAGACCGCTTCCTCCTCGAAACTGATTACCTTGATGATCCCAAGAGGCCGGGGGCGGTGCTGGGACCAAAATCTGTACCCAAGTTGGTAAATCAATTAAGAGAGCAAGAAGATTTAAAGGATAGACTTTGGAAAGTTAACAAGGAACTTCCAGAAAAAATTTATGGCGTTCAGTTTTTTTGAACGTTCAAAATCCACCCCCTAAGATTCCAAATTAATGCTTATTGGAAATCGTTCTGGAATGTGTAGAATAAAGATGTTAAACTGTAAGGAATTTTCAGAGTGATGGAGTTGAGTAGAATCATTAAAAAGAGGGCCACCGCGTATAAGGTACACATTTCGGATCTGGTTAATGGTAAGTGGGTGGAAAAACCTAATGGGCGGTTTATTGTTACTGGTTCAGGATTAGAGATTCAGAGGGCTAGGGTTATGGGAACTGTGGTCGACAAGTTTATCAGCTCTCAATCAGACTTTGGTAGCATTACCATTGATGACGGTACCGAAACAATTAGGGCTAAGTTCTGGAAGAATCAGAATTCCCCTATTAATAAGGTTCAGATTGGTGATATAGTAGACATTATCGGTAAGGTTAAAGAGTATCGGGGCGAGGTTTATTTAGTCCCAGAACTTGTTATAAATGTTGATGATCCCAATTGGGAAATTGTTAGAGAATTGGAGTTAATGGTGTTAAAACCTATAGGTGAGACTAGTACTCTAAAAGAAGAAATTGGAGTATCTGAAGAAGATAAAACTGTACCTGAAGAAGACTTGGCCAGTAAGATTACCCGCATTATGGAAGTTATCGAAAAATTTGACGAAGGTGAAGGAGTGGATTTCCAAGTCATAAAGAAGGAAACTGGATTATCACTTAAAGAATTAGAGTCCGGCCTCACAGAGTTGTTGTCTGATGGAACAATTTATGAGCCTAGGCCTCAGACTTACAGGAAACTCTAAAAACTCGAGGTGGTTGTGTAATGGAAAACTATGAGCGTCTATTAGATAGAGCACGTCAACAGTTACCCCCTGAAGTTTTTGAACGCAAAAGATTTGAGATCCCCAAATCAGTAATTTTTGTTGAGGGAAACAGGACAATTGTTAGAAACTTTAGAGATATAGCTTCGGCTCTGAATAGAGACCCTCAGCACTTAATGAAGTATCTTATGCGGGAGTTGGCAACCGCAGGTATTATAGAAGGGCAGAGAGCGATTTTCCAGGGAAAGTTTACAAACAAGGCTCTTGATGAACTAATATCCAGATACACCCACACCTACGTTCTCTGTTCCGAGTGTGGAAAGCCAGACACCCACATTGAAAAACAGGATAGATTCCACTTCCTTGTGTGTGAAGCCTGCGGAGCAAGAGCATCAATCAAAACCATACAATAGAGTTGCTTTAAAGCCACCTACCATAATGAGTAAGGAGAGCTTTAAGATGCGAGTCTACCTTCATATAAGGAGAGTAAATAATGAAATTATGGTTGCTGTTTGCGACGAGGATATATTGGGAAAAACCTTTAGAGAAGGCAAGCTCAAAATAGAGGTGAAAAAGGAATTTTATTGTGGTGAGCTGGTCTCAATAGAGGAGGGCATAGCAGCAATCAAACAGGGAACCATAATAAACATAGTTGGCAACAACATTGTTTCCCAAGCCATAATTGAGGGACTAATACCCCCCCAAGGAATCATAAAAATTGAAGGCGTAGCCCACGCACAAAAAGTAATTATGTAGATTCATACTTTATGAGGTAACATGTAAATGACAAAAAGATTCTGTGCGCTATGTGGAAAAACAGATGCCCCTCTGATTGAAAACCTCTGTGAATCATGTTACCTCAAGAAGAATCCCCCATTCACTGTTAAACATGAGTTTGAAGTGAGAATTTGCCCACACTGTTACAGTTACAAGCTTTCCAAAAAGTGGGTGCAAACCAATAGCTTTAACCCGAATGAATTCTTAGAGATAGTAATAGAGCAGAACTCACCGCGTTTCATAAAACACTCACCAGAATTTGAAATAATTATACAACCCCAAATAGCAGAAGAAGTGGAATTAACAGGAAAAATCGATGTTCCAATTCTAATAACCGCCAAAAAAAACGATACTACCATCAGTGAAACAGTCAAAGTCACCATAAAACTCGAATCTTCACCCTGCGGCATTTGCACCAAGAAAAAGCAAGGCGCCTACGAGGCCATAGTCCAGTTCAGAGGGCTAAGAGGCAGAATAAGCGAAGAAGAGAGACAACAAATCTACCAAATAATAGACAAAGCCCTCGAATCTGAAAGATACAAAGACGAGTACATACCCCAAATAAAGGAGAAAAAAGAAGGCTTCGACCTCTACGTTAGCTCAACTGGACTCGCGAAAAACATTGCCACATCCACAAAAGAACAAATGGGAGCAAACATCCAAGAATCGTTCAAATTGTCCGGAATGAAGGATGGAAAAAAGAAAGGAACAACATCAGTATCAGTGAGACTCCCCTCCTTCACGCCAGGCGAGATAATACAATTAATGGACAAAACCCTCATATTCGAAAAAATAGAAAAAGGCAACATAATAGGAAAAAACCCCAAAACCGGAGAAAAACAAATCATACAGTACAAGGACTTCTGGGAATCAGAAATACAAAGCTGGAAACCAGAAACAAAACAATACCTCATAATTTCCAAAACTAAAGACACCATCCAACTAATGGACCTAAAAACATACGAAATAACCGAAATAAAAAGGGAGCAAACCCACACAAACCTTAAAGAAGGAGAAATAGTACAAGCAATAAAAATAGACGAAGAAATAACCATCCTCTCACCAGAAACTTAATAATCGACACCTCCTCTAGGAAACCTAACAATTCCCATCAGTCCTTTAGGAAATTTTAAAAGAACGGAAACGTATTCTTAAGGGACTAAAAGAAGGTTGAAATTGTGACACCGAAGAAAAAAGACCTCATAGAAGAAGACGAAGGCGAATTTAGGAAGGTTCGCACTCCAAGACAGGGCGAAATTCTTGGAATAGTGGTCAAAATGATGGGCTACGATCGCCTTCAAGTAAAGTGCACCGATGGGAAAGTTAGACTCAGCAGAATAAGAGGAAAAATGAAGAAACGTGTCTGGATCAAAGAAGGTGACGTCGTCATTGTTGCCCCTTGGGACTTTCAGGATGACAGGGCGGATATAATTTGGAGATACTCTAAAGGGCAGGCAAAGTGGCTTGAGGATAATGGTTATCTGAAGGGAATTTGATTTAGCTTCCGATTTGATTTTCTCCCAATGTCTTCCAAGAGGTCCATTTTCTCTTTTGGGCCCTTTTTCTCTTCTGGAGGACACTATAAACTGTTGAGTGGGGGGCACCCTTAATCAGCATCATTATCGCTTCCTTAGCCATTCTGCCCTGCTCAACATTCCCTATTATGGCCACTGTGTGCCCGTAAACTGATATATTGGCACCGCTGATCTCCTCTATAATTTTTCTCGTTTTTCCTCCGGCGCCTATAATCCGACCCTTAATTCTGGTCAGAGAATTCTTAGATTTATTGGTGAAAAGTGTGAGATCCACAATTTCCAGCAGTTCCCCCTCATCCAAGAGTCTAAGGGCTCTTGTGGGGCTGAAGCCTCTGCCAATAGCCCTCACAATATCTCTAGCCTTCCAAACCGCTAAAGGATCATCTGTTTCCTCAGTTGGAGTGATAACTATGCTGCCATCTTCACTATTGATGTCTAGCCTTGTTTTAGTTTCCCTTTCAATCATGGATTTAACCTGTCCATTTGAACCTATGATAACTGCCACCCGCTCTTTCGGAACTTTTATAAACTCTCTTGTCTCCAAACCAATTCTTCACCCGTAACTTTTTTATATGCTTCCTCTAGGGAGGGAACCTCCACCCCTAAACTTGAAAAATATCTTAAAATATTCTTTAGATCACGAGCCAAAAAATCTAATGCTAAAGGGTGACTTAGGAGAACCGCTTGAGAAACATCAATTACTACCGGCTCATCCCAGTACAAAATATTATACTCGCTAAGATCCGCATGCACCAATTCCGCCTTCTCATAAAGCCTAACAACATAATCAAAAACAATTTTGAAAACAGGCTCCGGATCCTCAACCATCGCCTCTCTCAACCTAGGAGCAGAAACTCCATTTTCACCAATAAACTCCATAACAAGAACGTTACCCCTCCAAACAACGGGCTTAGGAACTCTAACACCCGCCTCATCCGCCAACCTAAGATTCTTAAACTCCTTCTCAGCCCACGCATAAACAATGGAACGCGTATCCCTCTTAACCTTGGTAAAGCGAGGATCCCCCTGAATATAAACCCAAATCCTCTTAAAATCCATAGTCGAAGTCCTATAAATCTTAACCGCCAAATCTCGAGTAACCCCATTTTCCTCAGCAGTCGCCCAATAAACATTCGACTCCTTACCTGAAGCCACAACCCCCTTCATACTATCCAAATAACCCCTATTAATCAAATCATACAAAATCATAGCAGTCCTCTTATCAATAACCGCCTGCGTCGTCTCCAAATCCTCAGAACGCTTCTTCTTAATCCTACCCTTATCAATCTTGCGATCAATCCTATCAATACGCTTATCCAAAACAACCACCATCAAACAAAAACCCCAAAAAATAAAGACTACACAGTCCAAATAAACAGAGCACATACCCACTTTTAAAAATTGGTGCAGGGAGCGTGACTATCGAGCTGCATCAATCTGATGCCTCTTTTCGAACACGCGAAGGCTTACGCGGCGCCACCAAAACAGACCGACACCACTACGCCACTGGGTCCTAAGCCCAGCTCCTATAGCCAACCACAGCTGGGTATTGACCACTCGGAAATCCCTGCACATTCCAAATACCCTAAATAAATTGTTACGCTCAGACGAATTCTACCACACAAAATGGATATGCACTATAATTTTTATACATTTTCCTTTTGAACTTTCCCCTTAAAAAATGGTGTTCCAAAAATTTTTTAATAATATGCTATCCCCCTTAAAACACGAAAAATACAGGCATAACGCATCATATCGTTACCTATCATAGAAACTTATAAAAACTGGTTCAGTGTAATCCTATTTTGTCAATATATGTGCGGAGGTTTCCGAGCCAGGTCAAATGTCGTCCCCTCAGGGATTTGACTGGCATGGAGCAGGACTGAGGTTTGCGATTTCCAATCACTCGCGTATCAGAGCTCCTGTGGCGTAGAAACCCCCAGTTATCTGGGAGTTCACATAGGCCTACACGAGTTCAAAGGCGGTGGTAGCCTGCTACCCCCTGAACACATCTCGTCCTCCGCACCATTCCTCCTTTTCTCTATTGAACCCTCCAAAAATATAGGTGCGGAACTACGGAATCATTGGCTAAGGCCCAGACTCAAAATTAGGAGGGTGCAAAATCTCTTATATCATTATCAATTAATAAAAAATGAGGGGATTCATGTTTTTCTCAGTAGTTTTTTGTGGATTTTGATTAGAGTGTCTGGATAAAAGACGCGTATAAAGATGAGAACTATTATTAGTAGCCAGAATACGATGGTGGCGATTCTTGCCAGTGTGTCTATATCAAACTGACCTATGGCTGCGTATGTTGTCATTAATGATAATATTGGTATAGGTGAGGGTGGTTTTGGGTAGACCACTTGGACTATGAAAGTTTCGACGACAGTTCTACCGTTATCATCAGTAACGTTCACTGTGATGTTTAGGTTGCCGAGGCTGGTCCAGATTATTGTGAGCTCCCAGAACCCCGTTAAACTATTGAACACTGGGTCATTTATTGTTTTACTGCCATTCAGGAGAACTATTATGTTGTTTACATTAACCTGTGGGGTTTCCGAGGAGTTGAAGGGTAAGTATTTTACCCAAATCTGCAAATTATACGGTATTCCTAGGCTTAGCGGTTCCTCGGCGACAATGTCGGGCTTATTTAGTCCCAAGCCTAATTGATACACGGTGAATACATAGTAGTATTTTTCTACGCTTCGATTTGCTACTTCTCTTCTTATTATATTTTCGCCTGTTGATTGTGTGGTGATTGATGCGATGTATTTGCCAGTTTCTTCGGGTATGAAATTAACGCTCCAGTTTTCATGATTCGCCGGGGTTCCTGGGAGTGTTTGTATTGTGCCGTTGGGTCTTATTATGGTCACTTTTAAGTCTTCGGGTGTGTCGACTACGTTTGTAATGTTTAGTGTGACTTGCTCGCCAATGTGGGGTAGGGTTGGGGATTCAATGTTTACTAGGGAGTAGAAGTTTACTGTGAGTGTTACGTTGTCTCCTAATGATATTTCTTGTCCTATTTGTGTGTCGTTAAATGCGTTTTTGAGTACTGTTATCTTATTTGTTAGGGTGTTGTCTGTCCAGTTGCCATGGAGGGTTGTTCCATTAAGTTGAACCGTGTCAACTGCGTATACATTTAGGTTAGAGTAGTCGATGTGTAGGGGTTCTTGTGATAGAGAAATGGCAGCGTCACTGCTATGTACATAGGTATAGTTTAGTTCCGTTGCAGATGATACCGAAACGTTTTCTGTGTAGTACATTGAGGCGCTTATTGTGGCGTTAACGCTTGTGCTTATCCACTCTTCACTGGTTATGTTCCAAGCCTTGAAAGTCAGTTCGACCAGTCCCGTGCTACTGTTGTATCCCAGCTGGCTGCTGGTAAAGCTCTGGGTGAAATAGCCTTGGGTGCTGTTGCTCATAGGGTAATCGTTAACATAGAATTGTGTTTCATTGTTCAAATCATAGGTATAATTATAGTAATAAA
>Ga0185342_1000529_pt1 | contig 18835 bp, 23 predicted proteins | sample ConPoolayeEmetaG_FD_128045 | JGI IMG/M metagenome (GOLD analysis project Ga0185342, IMG submission 128045) | Hot spring microbial mat communities from California, USA to study Microbial Dark Matter (Phase II) - Cone Pool mat layer E metaG... ...
CCGTTATAGCGCTTTGCGATACTGACAACGAAACAAAATTTATTGACTTGATAGTGCCCATCAACAACAAAGGAAGACGCTCGCTTGCACTTGTTTTCTATATACTTGCACGAGAGATAATGATGGCACAGGGAAAAATAAATGCGTATGATGAATTCGAATACAGTTTAGATTATTTTGAGAAAATAAGCGAGATTGAAGAAGAAAAAGCCAAGTTTACAACAGAGACTGAGACAGAGACGGTAAAGAAAGAAGAAGCAAAGGAATCAGAGACTGCTCCTTCTACATCCTCAGCACCACAAAAAGCTTCTGCAGAAGAAAAAATCCAGAAAGAGGCGGAAAGAGTGGAAGAGAAGACAAAAGAAGAAAGCACAGCCAAGAGAGAAACAAAAAAAGAAAAAATTAAGAAGAAAGGTAAGGAAGAAACTGAAAAGACAAACGAATAGAAAAATCTAATAAAAATAGAGTTAGAGAACTTCCTCTTTTTTGAGTTCGCACCTTATATCTATGGATTTTTCGATTCTTTTTTCTATTATCCCGTCCTTGTTAAATACAAATAAAGTGAATATGGCACGGTATATCTGCGGTGCTGTGTAGTTATTTGCAAATATCCTAACTGCTTTTTCTAAGTATTCTTTTTTTGTCACTATACCGAGCCTTAACCTCCCTTTAGAAAGAAGGCCTGCCGGACTTAAGGATATACCATCAGGTACCTTTACTTCGGCTTCGCACCATGCAGCTTCTGCGCCACGATTCTCTAGTCTTACTATTACTTCAACATAATTCTGCGAATAAGCAAAAAGTACGTTGGGATGTAATCGCAGTTTAAAGTCTACCATTTACTCAAGCCTCGTTGCACCTTTAATTTCACTACAATAAGAAATAATTTTAATTGTTCTCATAGAAAACTTAGTATGATTCCGGAGGCAAGGTTTATAAAATCAGAGATTATTATTAGGGAATTAAGTCTTCCAGATGACGTCCTGCTGGCTAGAAAGTCTATAGTAAGATGGCTTGCGCTTTCGCTCGGTCTTATAATGCCAAACGAGAGCAGAACACTTCTCTTAGATACTTTTGACGCCTTGCTCGAATTCCACATAAAAGGCGAGTTTCCTACTACAAAAGAAATAATAGAACGACTGGAAACGCTGAGCGGAAAGAAACAAAACTCTAAGGCTGTGTATTATCATCTTCAACGGCTAACTGAGATAGGTATTCTCACAAGAAACAAAGGAAGGTATTATTTTGGAGACGGTGATGGAAAGGCACTAACTGAGATTTTTAGAGAATTCTATAAAAACAAAACCAATACAGCATTCGCTAATATAGAGAAGGCACTTAGCAGGCTTGAAAGCAATTATAAATAATAAAATATAGGACAGAACAGAACAGATGATTAGATGGATGTTTCTGGATTTTATAAACTTAGCATAGAAGAGAGGCTTAAGAGAATAAAAGAGTTTGCTAAATTGAACGATGATGAGGTAGACATATTAAAAAATACAGGAGCGTTAAGTTTCAATATAGCAGATCGTATGATAGAAAATGTAGTTGGTGCTGTCCATCTTCCGCTCGGTATCGCTACAAATTTCAAGATTAATGGAAAAGAGTATATCATCCCGATGGCTATCGAAGAACCTTCAGTCGTTGCGGCGGCGTGCAAGGCAGCTAAGTTTACCCTACCGGAAGGATTCTTTGCAGAAGCAGACGAATCCGTGATGATCGGTCAGCTTCAAATCGTAAATCCAAAAAGAGGGGCATTAGAAAGACTAACAGAAAAGAAGATAAATCTGCTAGAAGCAGCAAAAAAATACACGGAGGGGCTCGAGAAATATGGTGGTGGAGTGAAGGATGTTTCTTTTCGAGAGATGAGAACTAAAAGAGGAAAGATGCTTATTGTCGAATTCGATGTCAATGTTGCAGATGCGATGGGCGCTAATACGATCAATACACTTATCGAAAATATTGCTCCGTATGTGGTTGAGATAACAGGAGGAGAACATCGTCTTAAGATACTCACAAATCTTGCTGTGAAAAGAAAAGTCAGAGCCGAAGCTGAATGGAGAAATGAAGTTATAGGCATGGACGCTGTTGAAAAGATATTGGATGGTTATGAGATGGCCGCAAATGATGTTTACCGCTGTACAACACATAACAAGGGGATTATGAACGGAATAGACGCCGTTGCTGTTGCAACCGGTCAAGATTGGCGCGCAATAGAAGCAGGGGCACATGCCTACGCATCGCTCGGAGGATATAAACCGCTCACAAGATTCGAAAAAACAAAGAATGGAATAAAGGGAAGAATAGAATTACCGCTTGCGGTTGGTACTGTTGGGGGTGCAGTCAATAGTGTTCCAACAGCAAAGATTGCACTAAAAATTCTCGGTGTAAAAAGCGCGAAGGAACTCGCTATGGTCATGGCATGCGTTGGTCTTGCGAATAACTTTGCAGCGCTTTACGCGCTTGCTACAACTGGAATACAAGCAGGGCATATGAAATTGCACGCTAGGAATATTGCAATACTTGCTGGTGCAAGTAGTCCAGAGGAAATAGACGCAGTGGCAAGAGAAATGAATGAGAAAAAGGATTACTCGGTAGATTTTGCAAAATCTGTTCTTGAAAAAATAAGGCGATGAAATGAATGGACTTATTTATATACTGATATTGCTTTTTTCTTTTATTGTTACGTTTGGATTTTCAAAACTGCTTGTTCCGAGATTAAAGAGAGCCGGCATGACTGGAAATGATGTTAATAAACCAGATAAGCCAGAAGTGGCAGAAATGGGAGGAATAGCGATAATCGCTGGTTTCACCGCAGGCGTTCTTCTTGCTATCATATTCAACACGTTTTTTGGTTTTCAATTTGAACTTGTTCCTGTTCTAGCTGGCATATTAACGATTCATTCTCTTGCATTTATAGGCATAGTAGACGACTTGATAGCCATCCCTCAATATGTAAAGGCCTTTCTTCCTCTTTTTGCAGCTGTACCGCTTGTAGCACTAAGAGCTGCTGGAAGCACCATGCTGATGTTTCCATTCATCGGCATGGTGGATCTTGGTTTGTTTTATCTCATTGTTCTTATTCCGATAGGGATAGCAGTAGCATCAAACTTAACTAACATGCTTGCAGGGTTCAATGGGATGGAAGCCGGCATGGGCGTTGTCATATTTTTTGCAGCAAGCCTAATTGCGTTGTCACATGGTAGAACCGAGACCTTGCTGCTCTTCCTTCCGTATCTAGGAGCGCTCCTCGCATTTTTATTTTTCAACTGGTATCCGTCCAAGGTTTTTCCAGGAGATATTGGAAATCTTACGATAGGTGCCACACTTGCCACAGGAGTTATAATAGGGAACATGGAAACGGCTGGTGCACTTTTGCTTGTACCTTATGTTGTTGATTTCTTCATCAAAGCATATAATAGATTTCCGAGTACCAAATGGTGGGGGGAATACAAAGACGGAAAGCTCTATCCTGTAGAAGGAAAGGTGCGCGGATTTGCTCAGTTTATAATGAAGCTTTTCAACGGAATTTCAGAGAGAGATTTGGTTCTGTTTTTTATAGGCATGGAAGTAGTTATAGCGGTGGTTGTGCTGATGCTATATTTATGATATTAATCCCCGAATATCTCCTTCATTTTTAGTTCTTTGTTTAATCTTTCGTAATCAACAACACGACCAATATCGTACCAAACTTCCTTCTCGAAAATGTAGGCATTTATTTTTTCTTTAGCTTTAAGAAGCCTAGGAAAAACATCCTTTGCAAAATCCTCTTTTTCTTTAATATAATTGAAAATTTCTGGCTCAAAAACATAGATGGCAGTATTATACAGATTTTCGATAAGTGGTTTTTCTTTGAATTCAACAATACAGCCATTCTCTACCTTTGCAACTCCATATTCTATTGGAATCTTTCCCTTCAGAAGAGCGATTGTTGCTATGCAACCGCTTTTTTTGTGCTGTTCTATCATTTCCTTGAGGTTGATGTTAGTAATGTGATCGCCCATAACAACAACAAATGTTTCATTAACCTTGTCCTTTAAAGGAAGAATCGAACCTGCAGTGTTCATCTTTTCTTTTTCTATGACATACTCTATCTTCACACCAAATTTTTTTCCATCGCCAAAGTATTCCTCTATCTTTTCATGCATGTATCCGGCGGTAATTATATAATCGGTTAAACCGTTTCTTTTCAGATTTTTTATTACGTAATACAATATCGGTTTTTCTTCCTCCCCTATGGGAAGCATCGGTTTTGGTAATTTATAGGTATAAGGTCTCAGCCGTGTTCCTTCGCCACCCGCAAGTATGAATACCTTCATGTCTTTTCACCTCAGATGAAAAATCCTAATAAACCTCCGGCAACCGAACATATAAAGTTTGTTGTTCCTTTTGTTCCTATTCCCTTTTCCTCAAAAATTCCAAATATTGTATCTACAAAAGAACCAACAAATCCGGCGATCGACACGAGGAATGCTTGATTTGGATTTATTTTAAAGAGAAGAATCGCGATCGTCCCTATCAGCGCTGCGCCTAGCAGAGATGCAACAATACCCATAATGCTTACGGCCCCATTCGTACCTGGCTTTACTGTTTTCAACGTTCCTAAATATATTGGTTTATCTTTCGAAAGCACTCCTATCTCAGAAGCAAACGTATCCGAGGTCGTTGCAGCAAGCGATGCGATAAAAGGAAATGCTCCTATCGATGGAGAAAGTACAGCGAAAATCGTCGGCGCAAGACCATTTGAGAGGACATTTTCCCATCCCCTCTCATGCTCGTATACGCCCATCTCCCTTTTAACATCGTTTTCGTAGCGAGTAGCGACCACGCCAAGTATAAGAAATGAGAGCATTAGTGCTAGATAATTCCATCCTGCACAGAACCACACGAGGATGCCCATTAGCATAGCTAACGTTATGCCCCATCTATCAAGTATCTTCATGAGATACCCTCACAAAAAAGAAAAAAAGAAGAGGTTATTTTGAAAGAGTTATCTCTATCGCAGAAACCTTGCTCTTCGAGCCATCCTCGGAAGTTAGTTCTTCTGTTGAAATAGAGATGTTTTTAATTTTGGCATCTGGCATAAATCTACTTCTTACTATCTCTGCTACGTCAACAGCTCTTGAAATTAGTTTTCCTCTCGCTTTGATGGAAACCTCATTCGCGCCGTTGTTAAACTGTGTTACCACGGCTAGAACGTATCCCATCGTGCCTTTCTTTCCTATAAAGACAGTGTTGTCTTCTTTACCCTTCGCTTCGGTCTGTAATCCTACCGATCCCTCTTTTTTCTCTTCTGCCATGTGTTTCACCTCTGTAGTTGTTAGCATGTTTCAAGCAGTTATTGAATACGCGCTTTTTCTAATATGCATACGAACCTAAAGAATTTAAATCTTCTGAACATGACTTCTGCGATATTTGTGAATCATTTGGTGTGTAATCAACATTTAAAAAACGCACTATCGTAGTGTATTTATGAGCAGTGAATTCGGAAGGGTATTTGGATACGCTTTGGATTTTTATCTTCAAAAGGTTGCTATAATTGCGCTTTTCTCAGTACCATTCTTAATCGCTGTATTGATAGCATGGTTTGCGGCAGCACCAACATACATCGCGGCTGGTGGGCTCTTTCTTAGGACCGGCAGCATACCAGAGCTTTCTTTATTCGACATTCTACTTACAATCATAGGCTACGCTATAATAATGTTCATGATCTCGGATACCATAGTGAATATAAACATTCTCGTGCGCTCTAAAAGGACGCTTAATGAAACTACAAATGAGATGCTACTTGCGATGAGAACGCATGCGATTAGAATATTCTACATACTTACCCTGGCGCTTTTATTCGAATGCATCGTTCAACTCATCCTCTATGATAATCCGTTGAAAACATGGGTGTATCCTATTGTTATGCTGGTTTTCTTTTTCTTTATATCTTTCAGTATTCCAGCAGTAGTGATAGATAATGCAGACGCTCCGAACGCAATAGTTTATTCGATAAGATTTGCGCTAAGAAAACCGATGTTGGTTCTATTATGGATGATTACCCTTACAATTGCTTTATTAGGTTCTATGCTACTTTCTTCTCTTCTTCTCTCGTCACCATTCTGGGGTTATTTAGTTCTATTGCTAAATTCGATCATCCTCTTACCATTTATGCTTATACTTCAGACACAACTTTACATGGAAAAATACCCGCTGGCGAGGTAAGGTTAGGTGAATAATTTGAAAGAGATATCAGTAAGAAAAAAAGAACACATAGAGCTCTCCCTTAAAGCTGCAAGCCAATATACTATAAGCCCTGGCTTTGAAAGAATACTTCTTCTCCACAGCGCATTGCCTGAGATTAGCCTTGATGATGTAGATCTCTCTACGCAATTTCTTGGGAAAAAAATAAGTCATCCATTTATGATAAGTGCGATGACGGGCGGGTATCAGAATGCAAAAAAAATAAATAAGGCATTCGCTGAGGCCGCAGAAAGATTTAACATAGCGTTTGGTCTTGGCTCTCAGAGAGCAATGATAGAAAACCCTTCTCTTTCTGATACATTTAAGGTAAGGGCGTACGCACCTTCTATTCCCATAATTGCGAATATCGGTGCAGCTCAACTTAAAAAATATCGTTTAGAGGATGTAGAGAGAATTATCTCCGCAGTTGATGCAAATGGGCTTGCTATTCATCTAAATCCACTTCAAGAAGTGATACAACCAGAAGGCGACAAGGACTATAGCGGTGTTTTAAAAGCAATAGAAAGAGTATGCGAGAATATAAGTATTCCAGTGATCGTAAAAGAAACAGGAGCGGGCATAAGTAGAGATGTTGCAGAAAAACTTAAGGGCGCAGGTGTTGCATGGATAGACGTTTCCGGTTCTGGTGGAACTTCATGGAGCAGAATAGAATATCTACGCACAAAAAATGCCATACCTGGATTTGAAGAATGGGGAATACCTACTGTTGATTGCTTGTTGATGTGCCGGGGGATTCTTCCGTTGATAGCGAGTGGAGGGGTTAGAAATGGTATAGATGTTGCAAAAGCAATAGCTCTCGGCGCAGATATGGTCGGTGCTGCTCAGCCATTTTTAGTTGCTTTTATGAAAAAGCGATTAGATAAAGAACTACAAACATGGAAAGACCAGCTTAGGATAGCTGCCTTTCTGACAGGAAGCAAAAACATAAAAGAACTAAAAATTGCGAAGTATATGACTCTAAGATAAATACCTATTCTCTTATGCTCTGTAAATACACGTACGCACTGTAGGCGGCAATGACTCCTTCTGCGGCTGCTGTTATTGCTTGCTTGAATTTAGAATTGGTTATATCCCCAGCAGCAAAGATGCCTTGAGCATTTGTTCTTCCTTCTTTATCCGTAATAACTTCTCCTTTTTCATTGAGTTCAACACCAGTATCTTTAACCAGCACGGTAGCCGGAACTCGCCCTATTTCTACAAAAACACCGTCGATCTGGAGTTCTTTGTTTCCCTTATATGGTTTATCCAGTACTAGATATTCAAGCGTTTCTTTTCCTTTTATTTCAACAACGTTAGTATTGTTTATGACCTCGATTTTATCCGAGCTTTTAATTTTATCTAAGTTTATCGGTTCTGCTCTTAGTTTTTCTCCTCGATAGATTATGTAAACCTTCTTTGCCCAGCGTGTAAGCAGAAGCGCTTCTTTTGCTGCAGAATCGCTTCCTCCAATCACCGCAACAGTTTTGTCTTTATAAAAAAAACCGTCGCACAGAGCACAATAGTGCACACCATTCCCAGCATACTTTTCTTCTCCAGGAATGCCAAGCTTTCGTACTTCCGTACCAGCTGCTAGGATTATCGATCTCGCTTCGTATTCTCCATTTTGAGTAATCACAACAAAATCGTTGTTTTTCTTTTTGATTCCCGTAACAATCACGTCTTTTATTTCAACATTAGAATAATCAAGCGCATGCTCCTCGAGTTGTTTTGCAAGAAGCGCTCCTTCTATTTTCTTTATTCCAGGCCAATTCATAACCTCTGTTGCATTTACTATCGTACCTCCGCGTTCCTTTGTAAGAATTACTGTTTTCAGTTTTAGCCTGCCTGCGTACATTGCTGCGGATAAACCAGCCGGTCCACCACCGATTATAGCAACATCGTACATAAATTCACCATTCAAGTTAGAGTAGTTTTAATTTTCCAAAAATCTTATCTATTTCCCTTTCATCCCACGGTCCCGCACCAAAGCAAGTCACTGTACCAGATGGAATCTGCGTCAGGCCCATGTCACGAATGAGCTCGCAGGGGATGCCCGCTTCTTTAGCCCTCTGAAAATATTCCATCAGCTCCGCTTCATTCTTAACTTTCAATATGATTTTCTTTTGACCTTCATTTTCCCATCTTTCAGCGATTTCTGGGTATCTCTTTCTAACTAGGTTGTATGCAGTGAGCGATGCATGGCTGGATTGAGCGGCTATTTTTCCTTTTCCCATTTCAAGGTCGGTACGGATGAGAATTGCTTGTTTGTACATAACAAGCTTGATTTAGCGATGTAAGTACTTAAAAAACCTATGGCCCGTTTAGATTACGCAGGGGCCATTGGAGTGAACGACGATTCGTTCACTGCTGTCCCCTCACTTCGTTCGGGGCCATGGGCTAACCTGGTTTTTGTGCGATAGGCACAACCAGAAAGACTGCCGGCTTCGGGAGCCGGTGATCTGAGTTCAAATCTCAGTGGCCCCATTTGTGAAGGTCTTGAAGGTGGTCTTGGAAGGGTCTTGAATGGTCCTGGAGGTCTTGGAGGAAGACTTTATTATCTTCTTATTGTTTAACATCACAACTGCCAGTTAAACTTTTAAGACTTGAAATATCTTACTTGTGGGAGACATGGTTCAAAACCCTAAGAAATTGGTCGTTTACCAAAAGGCACTTCAGTTAGCTATAGATGTAGGAAATAACCTCAAGAAGAAGAAAGCAGATTATAGATTAAAGCAACAGCTTAAGAGCGCTCTTTAATGAAGCCGAAGCAAGACTTGAGTATTTTGAAGGAACTGGAGTATTTTCTAGTGATGAAGCAAAGGTATTTAGAGAGAGGATTATACAAATCAGAAGGATGCTAATAAATTTTAAACAGTCCATCGAAAATAATATAAAACAAAAGAAGGTAAGTAGATATGAAAATAGAAGAAATAGGACCCAAGACCTTCAATACTCAAGACCCAGGACCCAAGACTCAAATCTCAGTAGTCCCATAACATGATTATTCAAGATGATAAATATGGCAGAAGAAAAAGATGAAGAAAAAAAGGCGGAGAAAATTCCGGAGGATAGCAAAAGCATAGATGAAGTAGTGAAAGAACTGGATAAAAGCATCTTCTCTATTAAATTTTATCCTGTTGCGGTTGACGAACGAACAAAGGATGAAGCCGTTATATACATTCAGAAGGTGTACAACGAAAGCAACGAAACAGTAAGGCAGATCGTCCTTTTCATGCTTCATGAAGCAATAGCTGAATTTTTAGAATTCAGAACAGTACATACCTTTGAGTATATGAGAACGAAAAATCCAACCGCAGAACCAGCACAGGCAAGGATAGAGGTATACAAGAAGATGTTCAACTACAATACATCGATAGAAGGTATCATGGAGCTGATAATCCTACTCGGAAGATTTAACGGTAATGACGCAGCCAAACTATTAACATATCACTACGCTCGGCTTTGTACTTGGGAGAACGAAGGAAGCATACTCCTCAGAAACGCAGTTATAACAGCGCTTGGAGAATCAAGGTCTCCATACGCACTCAACGCGCTAATACAGTACGCAAAAAATACAGACAACGAAAAAACATTTGGAAGACTATTACAGGCGCTGGAAAAATGGGAAGAAAAATTACCAAGAGTGGCGATGGCAGATTCTAAGAAGAAAAAATTTGCCAAGGAACTTAGAAACATTTTAGCGATGGGATTTAAAGGAGGACATTATGGTTAAACCAAGCAAATAATTTATAAATCTCATCTTTGAACTACATGCGGTGACAACCCATGAACAGATATTATATTTTTGGTATGTTGTTGTTGATTTTTATTGCCGGGTGCATACAAACAACCGCACCGCCGACTGAGGAGAAGCCCCCTACTACCATTACCCCGCCTATAAAAGAATGTAGAACACTTCCTACCGAAGAACCGTATATCGAAGAAGAGTGCATCAACGTAACTTATGTAGAAGAAGAATGTACACTGAAGGAGCTTGAATATATAGTTAGCCCAGTAACAAAAATAGATTTATGTACTTCAGGGACATGCACTGGAAAACCAATTTCCGAATGCTTCTATTCCTGTACGAGTGCGATGACAAGATGCCAAATGAATATAACAAACAAAGACGAAAAACATAGTGGAACGTGGGTTGTTGGTGCAAACTTTGGCTATATGTCGGCATCTTTTGTAAAGAATCCGCAAACGGCCGAAATACCACCTGGTGGCACTCATACATTTGACTTTGAACAGATGTACAACATGGGAGAATTGCCAACTATTGCCTCATGTACGCTTACTGTGCTTTATCCTGCAATAGTTCGAGATTGTGTACAAGTAGAAAAGACACGAGTAGACTGCAAAAACGTTTCGAAGGTTAGAATAGTCCAACGAGAAGTATGCGATTAAAGTGATTTTTTGTCCGTGGAACAGATATTCAATATCCACTTCGGAGAGATAGCGCTAAAGGGAAAGAACAGAAGAATATTCGTGCAGAAGCTTATTGATAATATAAAAAGCACAACTGGTAGCAAAAAGATAAAGAGCATTCAGGGAAGACTTCTTCTTTATCCAGAAAAGAAAGACAGCGAAGCGATTGCAAAGGCCTTAGAAAAAACATTTGGAATAGAGTGGTTTTCCGAATCTTTCTATACTGGCAATTCACTAGAGGAGTTATCTAAGGTGATAATAAAAAGATGCAAAGATTTGAAAGAGAGTATAATAAAACTCGAAACGAAAAGATCAGACAAAACATATCCGCTGACGTCTCCGGAGATAAATCAAAAGGTTGGATTAGCACTGGAGAAAGCTGGATTTAAGATAGATATAAAGAATCCGCAAAAGATAATCTACATAGAAATATTAAAGGGCTCTGCTATTATTTCTATCGATAAAAAACGTGGTCTTGGTGGTCTGCCAGTTGGAAGCAGTGGAAGGGTGCTTTCCCTTCTTTCTGGAGGAATAGACTCCCCTGTTGCGTCATGGTTGATGATGAAAAGGGGTTGCACCGTTGATTTTCTTCATCTTCATGCATTTCCAACAAATGAAAAGGTGATGGAGTCTAAGATAATCCGTCTTGTTAAAAAACTAAAAGAATACCACCCTCAAAAGATAAAATTATTTCTAGTTCCGTATGGAGCCTTCTATGAAAAATCATTCGAAATAAATCCAAGGAACGAGCTGGTTGTTTTTAGAAGATTTATTCTACATATTGCGAATATACTCGCAGAAAAGAACGGTTATCTCGGATTCGTGATGGGAGATAGTATAGGACAGGTTGCATCGCAGACCATAGAGAATTTATATACTACTAGCAAGGCTGCTGATTATCCAATTTATCGACCACTTATTGGTTATGATAAAAAAGAGATAATTAACCTTGCAGAGAAAGTAGGGACATATAAAATCTCGATAGAAAAATATAAGGATTGTTGCTCTCTTGTTGCGGAGAAGCACCCTTCAACAAGAGTAAAACTTGAAACAGCAAGAATAATTGAAAAAAACATACAGATAGAAGACATTGTAAATAAGGCTATGCGAAATATGAGTATTGTAGAGTTCTGAGTATTCTTTTACTCCTCGTAGCTTTCATACGATAAATCACTAAATGAGTATAACGGCGGGTCTGTTTCGAAGAGCTTCGATATGTCTTCGTTCTTAAGCAGAGAACCGGTTGAGGGTACGAATAGATAGCTATCTCCGCCCCATTCGAATCTTGCATAAGATTTTCCACTTTTTGTTATTACAACCTTTACATTTTCTGAACCAAATGAACGTAGAAGAGCAGCAAAGAAAATTGCCATGTTGCGTGCATCTGTTATCTTTAATTCATCTATTTCAGCAAAAGCCATCCAAAAAGGAATTGTAAATTCACAGATTCTTATCTGCGCCATGTAACGGAGTGCTTTGACAACTGCTGCATAAAAGTTTTTCTCGTAACTGTAATTAGGCATATCCGCTAGTAGTTTCTTTTTTAACTCTTGCAAGAATTCGTTATTATATGGGGAGACAAGCTGCCTTATCTCAGATACAGATTTCGTCTCCTTCTCCCTTATAACTTCTCTGTAGCGATTAAGAAGGAGAAGGTACAACCTAAGTCGAGTATCCGCATCTATGATGCCATATTTCTCCTTTTCCATTAAAGATATCTAGATGTCAACAATTTTAATATTTCCTATCAAAGAATTTCCATGGACCTTCAAACATATGTGTTGTTAGTCGCAGTTATAGCACTGGCTTATTCTTGTCTTACTCGATATATCCAGCAAAAAATGATCGATAAAAACGAGGTAGAGGCTGTACAGAAGGAATCAAAGGCATTAAACGAGGAATATAAGAAAGCCGCAGCGCGCAATGACAAGAAAGAGATGGATAGAATAATGCAGAAGCAATTAGAACTACTGCCAAGAATAAATAGAATGATGCTCATGCAACTTAAACCGATGATCGTAATCCTTGTCTTTTTCGCTGGGTTTATGTACATAGTAAATCATCTTAACCCATTAGTATCTGATGACATTGTTGTGATATTAACAGATGACGGAAATAGTTGCGACGAGGTCTCACGAGACGGCATCTTTTCTGGTTGCTATGAAATAAAGGATGGGAATCCTGGAAAATGGACTTATACCGCTGTAGCATTTAGCGGTCAAAACAAGATAGCTTCGAATCAAACGTATTTTTACTATATTAGAGAAGACGATGACAAATATATTGAAATCGGAACAGGTTTATCTATGGGTATTAGTACTGATAAGAAGACCTATATGCCTGGAGAGACGGTAAAGCTTTATGCTACAGCACCTCCAGATGTTACAAGTGTAAACGCAGTGCTCGATAATGGTACGTGGTTCTATGTAGACCTTCCATTCAGGTTGCCATTATTCAACGTTCAGCGCATTTACCAACCTTATTGGTGGTTCATATTAATGTCTTTTATATTTAGCATCATCCTTTCATTCATTCTAGGAAGAATTAAGAAATAGGTGATTTTATGATAATCGCAGTGTGGGGATACACTGGTTCTGGAAAAAACACGCTTGGCAAACTCATTGCAGAAAGACTAGGATATAAGCTTGTCTGCCCCACTTTCAAAGATCTCGCGAAACAGCGGGGCATCTCACTTATGGAATTGCAGAAAATGGCTGAAAGGGACCACAATATAGATAAAAAATTTGATGAGCTTCTCAAGAAAGAAACTGCGGGTGGAAATTGCGTCGTGACGACATGGCTTGGTCCATGGATGGTAAACGCTGATGTAAGGATAAAGCTAGCTGTATCTGATAGAACAAGGGCTGAAAGAGTTGCCAAAAGAGATGGCATAAGTTTTGATGAGGCCTTGAAACATGTCAGAGAGCGAGACCACAATAATATAGAACGTTATAAAGCGATATATGGGATAGATATAAATGATGAGAAGATCTTTGATGCTATTCTAGATGGCGAACATAGCACCCCAGAAGAACTTCTTGAGATGGCTATGAAAGTAATCGAAAAAAAGATGGGCAGTGGTAGAAGTGAAAAACATAGATGAATTGCTTGACAACAGTATTGTAATAATAAACAAACCACCTGGCCAGACGAGTCATGAAATAACTTCCTTTGTTAAAAAAATAACAGGTGCAAAACGCGCTGGACATGCAGGAACGCTGGATCCAGAGGTAAGTGGAGTATTGCCGATTGCATTAGGAAGGGCGACTAAGCTACTCGAATATATTGCTGGAAAAAATAAAACATACATCGGGATAATCAAATTTAAGAATGAGAAAATAACGGATGACGAGATAAAGAAACTATTCGAAGAATTTACTGGCGAGATAAAACAAACACCGCCAAAGATGAGCGCTGTTAAAAAAGTTCCGCGCAAACGGCATATCCATTACATAAAATTTCTTGAGAGGAAAGGAAGGCTTGTTTTGTTTGAAACAAAGGTCGATGCTGGAACATACATTCGGACGCTTTGCGAGGATATCGGAAAGAGATGCGGAGGCGCTCGGATGGAGGAACTTCGCAGGATCGCAGTAGGAAGGATAAATGAAAGCGAAGCTGTGACAGTGCAAGACCTTATAGATGCTGTGTGGAGTTGGAAGGAAGAGAGGAACGATAAAGAATTGTTAAGGATGCTAAAAAAACCTGAATATTATATTGACGCTAAAAAAATTTTTGTAAAGGACAGCGCTGTTCCAACACTTCTTTCGGGTGCTCAACTGATGGCACCCGGAGTGAAGGAGGTAGATAAAGGGATAACAAAGGGCGAGATTGTTGCGCTTTATTCGGAAGGGAGAGAATTCATCGGTATGGGGAGAGCTCTTTTCGATGGAAAGGAGATAGCATCCAAAAAGCATGGGCAGGTAGTAAAGATAGAGAGAATTCAAATGAGTAGATCCCTGCATTAATATTGATAATAAGCGCAGATACCTCTTATTTTACATTCTTTGCATTTTGGATTTCTTGGCAAGCAAACAGTCTGACCATAAGCGACCATTGCGCGGTTTACCTTATGCCAAAGGCTAGGCGACACGAGCTTCATCAGCGCCTCTTCTGTCTGCTCAGGCTTTTTTGTTTTCACCCAACCAAGTCGATTGCTTATGCGATGAACATGTGTGTCTACCGGTATCCTATTCTTACCAAAAACATGAAGGAGAACAACGTTTGCTACCTTCCTACCCACACCAGGAATTTTCATCAAGCTGTCGTAATCGCTCGGCACCTTTCCATCAAATTCTTCAACAATCATTCTCGCTGCGTTAACAATATACCTTGCTTTCTGCCTGTAGAATCCAACTCCGTAGATTATCTTCTCAACTTCTTTTACATCTGCCTTCGCAAGTCTATGAACGGTTGGGTATTTTTTGAAGAGTTTTTTACATATCGCAATAGTTGTAGCGTCCTTTGTTCTTGCTGAGAGTATAGAAAAAATCAGCGAGCGATAAGGATTGCCGTGTACAAGCTCTCCGACAGAAAATACCTCTGCACCTCTATCTTTCGCTTCTCTAAGCATGAGGTTTAAGACCTTTGATACAAATTTGCGTTTCATCATAATGCTACTCAGTTTATCTTACCCAGCTGTCGCACCAACCATCGTGGCAGGTGCCGAGACAATTTATGCTTTCATTATTTACATCGTATCCTGTACAATAATATTCTATTAAAGTCGAGTTACCACCAACGCAGTGATCTTTATAACTACGTCCTCCCTTTCCAACACTTCCTTTAATTCCTGGGTAGTTTCCGAGATCAGTGTCTTCGCACCCTTCGACACATGCTCCACTCGAACAGACGTAACCAAAACCGCACTCCCACGTGTGAGATGTAGCAATGTTACCGGAGCAGTAGTATTCCACCACATGGTCAGAATCAGAGCAGCGATCGTTGTAAGCAGTATCACCGACCCATACCGAACCGTAGGTGCCTGGATTCTCTCCGCCATCTGTATCAGAGCAGCTTGCGACGCATTTTCCACCAGAACAACTATAACCAGTTGGACAATCATATGTGGTAGACTTAACATCGCTGCCGTCGCACCAATACTCCACCACTCGCGTTCCGCTGCAATAATCGTAATAAGTAGAGGAATCACGCGTAACATGACCATATGTATATATATCCCCGCCATCTGAATCAGAACATGTGGTCACTGAGACGCATCTTCCATCGCTGCATGTATAGCCTGATGGGCATGTAAGACGATCGTGGAAAATCTCGTCGTCACTACAGTAATACTCCCCGACTGTACTGCTATCTGCACAATAATCAGTATATGTTAATCCATCTTTTGTCGTCGTTCCTTTTGTATATCTGTCTCTTCCATCATCAGAATCTTGGCATTCTGGACCTGTATATATGCATCTTCCGTCTCTGCACATATAGTTAGACGGACAGTCAAGATAACTCCAATATACCGAATTATCGCTACAATAGTACTCATAAACTTGACGTGCATTCACACAGTAATCATTATATGATACAGTTCCTTTTCTCACTGTTCCGCGTGTATATCTATCCTGACCAGCATCAGTGTCACTACATGAAAGGGCAACGCAGACCCCTCCATTGCAAGTATAGCCAGAAGCACATGGAATTGTTGTAGAAGCCAACTCTGTATCATTCTTGCAGTAATATTCAAACACGGTATTAATATCAAAGCAGTAATCGGTATAGGACTTATTATCCTTCGTAACAGTCCCTGCGATCGATACGTCCCTTCCGCTTTCGGTATCTTCACACGGAGAAACGACGCAGATGCCATCCCTGCAGACAGTACCTGAGGGACATGGAACCACTACGGAATTTATCTCATTATTTGCGCAATAATATTCAACAACATTCTTGTCGATGCAGTAATCTGTGTAGGATATGTTTCCTTTTGTTGTCGTTCCTTTCTGAGAGAGATTATTTCCATTATCCGAATCCTCGCATGGAACAACAACGCAGGCTCCTTCTCTACAAACATAACCAGTTGGACAATCGTACACCGCACTCTTTAGTTCGTCCTTATCGCAGTAATATTCCGTCAATCGAGACGTTCCTTGACAGGAATCAACGTATGTAAGGCGATTATATGTGACATAACCGTAATTGTATATGTTAACGCCTTTCTCGCTATCATTGCATTTTATTACTTCTTCTCGAGATTCGGATGGCGTCACGGTAATACAGCCTAAACCAAACAGCAAAATCAGCATAGAAAACAATAATATTACTCTCATATTGCTTTTTTGGTGGCAAAATTAATAAAAACATTTCTAACCATATGTTATTACATGAAATTTAATAAAATAAAACTTTATCTCGAAAAACTGCTAAGAGTCATCGCTATGGGTCTTGCGCAGGTGATTGCTTGAAGAAGAAAGTAGGAGTCGAGAAAGAAAGGTGTGGTAAAACGGCGTCTAAACCATCAAAATGTGAGATGGCTAGGTTGAAACTGCTTCCCGAAGGGATGGCACGTAACCAAGAGGAAAAATTCACGTTGCTCGGGTTATTAAGGGCGGAAGGAAAACTCGAGTTGCTAACAGAACCTATCTATGTGGTACCTGATAAACTAAATAGCCTATACGAGAGCTTGCGAAACTTAAGCGATAGAGAATATGCAATTCTAATAGAAAATAACATAATCAAGAATCCTTCCATAAAGGCAGAACTTCTCGCAGAGTTTGCTTATGCACATGTAGTAGTTGGAAACGAACAAAAAGAGAACTCGGTGATTCAAGAGGGCGACAGTATTTACAAAGAAGCATTAAGGCTAGCCAAAAGCATAGGAGATAAACAATTAATATCTTCGATAGAAACTTTAATGAAGAAAAAATATATACCAAACGACGAAGAAGCGCAAAAACCTAGAGCGATGGTATGCGATGTTGTGGAATTAATAGGTGGATTTGATGATTTTTATGATGGGTGCATCGATGATGTCCTAAACGGCATGCCGCCATCAAGAAGCGACTCCTCTAAGATATCAAATTACATATCAAATATTCGTAGTGAAATAAATAAATTGGAAAATAAAACAACAAGGGCTGAGCTTCTTTTAGAGCTCGCAAAATTATGCGCAAAACTTGGAAAATCCTACAGCAGCGAATACATAAAAATTGCGGAAGATTTACGCTCAGAGGCATTGTCGCTTGCCAAGGAGAGCGGGAATGAACGTTTCCTCTCGTCGTTATCAGAATCATGCGCTGAGGAAGAAGAAGGATCATGTGCAATGAACTAAAGGTCGATCTATGGATTTCTTATTGTATAAAACGCGTAAAGACGCCTTTAACAACAAATGTTTTATAAACCTATGCACCGAATTATTAGTTCATGAAATTTAATAAAATAAAACTTTATGCCGAGAAGCCGTTGGGGGTCATCACTATAGCCCTTGCACTTAAGTTCTCAGGCTGTGGGTCGGTACTGAACGAAGGACTTTGTAACACCAAAGCAACAGAGATTGTGTATTGCGATCTGTGCGGAGTTCAAAGCATACACAACAAACACCAGCAGAACGAACTTTTTTCTGTAGAGAAAGGAGATGCAGAATTTACAAATAGCAATGGAGACGTTGTTTGGGGCGTGATGAATTTTAAAATAAAGAAAAAGGATGTTTTTCTTGATTTCCTGAAAAGAAATTATAAGAGGCTTCCTAAGAAACTTTTTGCAGCTGATGAAATAATCGTAAGAGGAAACGTTGCCCAAGCTGCAGTTAATGGCGAGGCTACCGAGAACCAATTGACAGCCAGAAAAAAATTTATTCCTTTAGGAGGGGAGCACATTGTTTTTATTAAGTATAGAATAGGAAAGAAATGGAAAGAAACGAGCATTCCGATTTCTACATGTATTAATCAGTTTTTCCTTGGGAAAGAGGTGTCAGAAGCGAGGAAGAAATTGATTGAAGATGGAGTAATTGATCCAAAGAGTGATTGCGGAACAACATCAAAATAACACAAGATTACATTTTTTAATTTTCTATTTGTATGCTTCTACTAACACATTCAAAAAATAATGGTGAGGTGGGAATAATGAAATTAAAAAAGAATGCAGAAGATTTAAGAAAGGATTGGGTGGGAAAGGAAGGTGTAAAAGAGAAAAACTCTCTTAAGACAATAGGGGAAAAGTATAAGCA
>Ga0185342_1000530_pt1 | contig 18777 bp, 12 predicted proteins | sample ConPoolayeEmetaG_FD_128045 | JGI IMG/M metagenome (GOLD analysis project Ga0185342, IMG submission 128045) | Hot spring microbial mat communities from California, USA to study Microbial Dark Matter (Phase II) - Cone Pool mat layer E metaG... ...
ATTTTATACTTTCTTTATAATTCCCTTCCTCAAATAATATTTTTCCTGCTAAAAGATAAGGTGGTCCATAAGCAGGATTTTTATTTATACACCTTTTTAAGATTTCAAGTATTTCTGATTTTCCTTTTTCTTTTGTTTCATAATAAATTCTGGCAAGATAATAAAGAGCATGAGGATTATAAGGATTTATTTCAAGAACTTTTTTGTAATATTCTTTTGCTTCAGAATATTTTTTTAAATTATAAAGAGCATTACCTATCCCAAGATATACAAGTGTTTTATCCTTATATAAATTTTCGGCAATTTTGAAAATTTCCATTGCCTTTTGATGTTCTCCTTTAATATTGTATGTCGCTGCAAGATTATAATAGATTTTTTTATGGGTAAAACCCGCTTTTATAGATTTTTCATAGAATTTTATAGGGTCCTTCCAGTCATGATTTCTTACGATTGTTCTTATTCCATAGATAGAAAAAATTATCCATACCATAACTACTTTGGCCCTTTTTTCTTTTATTTTATCTATAAGGATAACAAAATATATAAAAATGCCTATACTTCCAGAATATATAAAATGCTCTGAAATCGTTGCATTTAATGGGTAAAATATTCCTGAAATAAAAAGAAAATTTATCAAAAAAATAAGGTGTGGGAATATAAGTTTTTTCTCTTTTCTATATTTTAAGGAAAGATAGATTGAAATTGAAAATAATATAAACCCAGAAATAAACCAGAAATTAAGGGGCGATTTTAAACAGGGAAATTCCCTTGCCATACTCAGTACTTTCGGAAATATAAGAAGATATAAATAATAAACAAAACTTTTAAAAGAAGTATAAAATCTATGTAAAAAAGGGTCAGGGACTTCTGAGGTAAAATTCAAAACTGTTAATCTTAAAATACCATAAATTAATATACTGATAAAAAAAGGAAAGACATTTTTTGTCATTTTTTCGTTTTTTGCCCATAGCCACAGAAATAAAAAAAACGGGATTATAATAGACATTTCTTTTGAAAGGAGGGATAGAATAAAGAAAAAGTAAGAAAAAAAATATTTTTTCTTTGTAAAAAAATATATTGCAGAAAGTCCAAATAATAAAAATAAAGGGTCAGCAGTTCCAGAGATATAAGTTATTGCTTCTGTATGGATTGGATGTATTGCCCATAATAAAGATGCTAAAAAAGATACTTTTTCTCCATATATTTCCTTCAATAATAGATAAAATAAAATAGCACAACCAGTATGAAGCAAGATATTAAAAATATGGTAAGGAACAGGAGAAAGTTTGAAAAATTTATAAATTAAAGCATAAAAAATTGTCTGTAATGGTCTATAAAAGTTTGAAAATGTATTTGCTCCTCTAAAAAGGTCTGTTTTGAAGAAAAGAAATAAATTACCCAAATTTTTTATAAGATAATTCCCTTTTATTAAAAAAAGGTCATCCCAGATAAAAGGATTTAAAATAGAATTTAGATAAATAAGAGAAGAAATAATACCGATAAATAAAACTTCTTTAAAATTTACCTTCTTCAAAATACTCCTTTTGTAGATATTCCCTTTCAACTTTAAGATCTTTATACATTTTAAAATAGGAAAGATTAACCTTTTTATTTTCCTTTCTTTTTTCCAAATAATGATATTTTTCTTTTTTCTTTCTTTTCAACTTTTTCTTCGACCTGTTTTGCGACCTTTATTTTTTTCTTAAATAATCCTTTTTTTTCTTTTTCTACAGGTATTTCCTCTGTTTTTACCTCTTCATTAACAGTTATTTTCTCTCTTTCCTGTTTTTCAATCTCTTCAAATTCAGGATAGACGCCATATTTTTTAACAAGTTCAATTACATGGCAGTATTGCTGGAAACTCACATCTTTAGGAACAAAATGGTCTGAATGATATATATAACCACCCTTTTTCTTTGCAACTTCAAATTTTCTTTTTATTTCTTCTTCAATTTTTGTTGGGTCAGGGTCTGACATCAATCTTACATCTATTCCACCCATAAAAGAAAGTTTATCTCCATATTTTTCTTTTAGTTCAATTAAATCCATTCCTGCTTTTACTTCAAGAGGCTGAAGACAATCAAGTCCAACTTCAATTAGAACAGGAATTAATTCTTTTACATTTCCACAACTGTGAAGAAAAACTTTCATACCTTTAGAGTGGAAATACTGATAAACCATTTTGTCCGCCTGATAATGTGTTTTCATATATGTATCAGGGGAAAATAAAAGTCCATTTCTGTATCCCATATCATTGTATAAAAAAGCACCATCAAATTTAAATCCATTTCTTATCATTAAATCAGCCATAATAAGAGCAAGTTCTGCAAGTGTCATAATCATTTCTTTCACCCAATCAGGGTCTTCAACCATTGTTATTAAAAGTTGTTCTGATTTCATATAACTCTGTAAAATGTCATATCCATATCCAGCAGAAAAAACACAGAATTTCCCATCTTCACAAGCAGTTTTATTCCTTGCCAATCCACTTGCCCAATCAACCCTTGTCCAGTCAGGTTTTAAAAATTTTTTTATCTCTTTCCAATCATCCTTAGTTTTTACTGGCCAATCAATAATTTCTGGAGTTGTTGAATAATCTCTAAAATTTTTTCTTTTACCTCCATAAGGAGTTGTTGTAATTACATACTCTTCATTTTTTTCTATAATTTTAACTGGAAATCTTGGAGTTATATCAGCGCCAAAAAACTCAAATTCATAACCAAAATATTCAGAAGGAGTTGTATCTTCAGGAAGTCCTTCTTTATACCATCTTCTTATGGTGGATATCCATGGGCTATCATGAATTGGAACTCTATCAGGAATTTGATGGTTTAAAACTCTTAAAATTCTCTCTCTACTTGTCATCTTTGCTCCTTTTTAAATTTTTTATTTCAATTTTTCTTTTATTTTTCCCCATAATATCTATTTTTACCCAAATTATATTTTTTGGCAAATTTTTTTTAATCCTTTCTGCCCACTCAATTAAAATAATCCCTTTGTTAAGATAATCGTTCCAACCAATATCAACAAGTTCATCAAAATTTTTAATTCTATAAAGGTCAAAATGAAAAATTGGAATCTTTCCTAAATATTCATTAATTATAACAAAAGAAGGACTTGAAACTTTTACATTTGAAAAATGTTCAACAATCCCTTTTATTAAGGTTGTTTTTCCACTCCCGAGTTCACCCACCAGTCCAATAATGTCTCCTACTTTTAAATTTTTTGCTATTTCCCTTCCAAGTTTTATTGTTTCTTTTGCACTTTTTGTATAAAATATCATAATAAAGATTTTACTTTCTGTTTCAAAAAAGGTAAAATATATATAGCCTGTTCCGGACGCGGAGGTTAGGAACCCTTGAGCCAACGACCGTTTATTGGGAGCCAAGGCCGGATAGGGCTGACAGGTCCACCATTGAGTGGAAAGTCAAAACTATCCGGGGAGGCACCCACTTTAAAATACGGGTCTCAAAGGGTAAAATCTCTACGCCGGAACGGGCTTTAAATTTACTGTAAATTATGATATAATATAAAAAGAGAGGGCAGGTGGCCGAGTGGACAATGGCAGCAGACTGTAAATCTGCCGGCTTTACGCCTTCGGAGGTTCGAACCCTTCCCTGCCCACTATAAAGTTCATTGAAAAACTGAAGCAAGGAAAACTGAGAAAAATTAGTATGGGTGGAAAGAAGGATTCGAAATGAGGCATGTTGTAAAAGATTGCGACAGAAAGGAACAATCCCAGTTTAAAATTTGCGGGGTTGGTTTAATGGTAAAACATCAGCCTTCCAAGCTGAGGATACGGGTTCGATTCCCGTACCCCGCTAATATAAAGGAGAGAAAATGAAAATTGAAATAAACAAAAAGGGTAAAATAGAAATAGAATTGGTTTGCGATGTAAATAAAGAAGAAATAGAAGAAGAAAAAAAAGTTATAGTTAAAGAAATTAAAAAAGATGCAGAAATTGAAGGTTTTAGAAAAGGGAAAGTTCCTGAAGAAATAATTGAAAGAAAGTTTTCTGACGTTATTGGTGAAAGAATTTTGAGAAATTTTGTTTCAAAGGCATATTTTGATACATTAAAAAAAGAAAATTTTATTCCTGTAGTGGAACCTGAACTTTACGATGTTGAATTTACGGAAGAAAAGTTGAAATTTAAAATTGGTATAGAATTGAAACCAGAGGTAAAGATAAAAAAATATAAAGGTATAACTGTAAAGAAAGTTGAACCTAAAGAAATAAAAGAAGAAGATGTAGAAAATGCCCTTAAAGAACTTGAAAAAAGACCTGAATTTGCTTCCTCTATAATTGACCTTGAAAAAAGGCAGATGTGGAAGAAAAGAGTAAGAGAAGAACTTGAAGAGAGGGAAAAAAATAATGCAAAGATGGAGGAAGAAAAACAGATATGGAATGCACTTTTTAAAAATTCTGAATTCCCTTTGCCTGAAAAATTAGTCAATAAAAGAGCATCTAAATATACAGAATATCAGTTAAGAAGGTTAAATTTACAGGGAAAAACAAAAGAAGAGATTGAAAATTATGCAAGAGAAATTTTTAAAATTGTAAAACCATATGCTGAGGAGGAGGTTAAGAAATATTTTATACTTGATAAGATTGCAGAAATTGAGAACATAAAAATAGAGGATAGTGAAGTAAATGAAAGAATAGAATTTTTGAGCAGAAGTATAGGGAAACCTTTTGAAGAGGTAAAAAAGCAGTTAGAAGAAAATCAGGAAATTGAAAATATAAAAGAAGAGATAAGAATTGATAAAGCATATAAAATTGTAAAAGAAAATATAAACTATATAGAAAAAATTGTTATTCCTGGACAGGAGAAGAAAATATGAAAGATCAACTTATACCTTATGTTATAGAAACGACTGAAAGAGGAGAAAGAGCATATGATATCTATTCAAGATTATTGAAGGACAGGATAATTTTTCTTGGTTCTTTAATAACAGACCATATTGCAAATATTATAATTGCTGAACTCTTATTTTTACAGAACGAAGACCCCAAAAAAGATATACATTTATACCTCAATACTCCAGGCGGGTCAATAACAGCGGGTCTTGCTATTTATGACACAATGCAATATGTTTCATGTGATGTTTGTACTTACTGTATTGGTCAGGCAGCAAGTATGGGTGCAGTTTTACTCGCTGGAGGAACAAAAGGAAAAAGGTTTTTACTTCCTCACAGTAGGGTCTTGATTCATCAACCATGGGGAGGAGTTGAAGGAAGTGTTATTGATGTCAGTATTCATACAAAAGAAATGATAAGATTAAGACAGATTATAAATGAAATTTTATCCTTCCACACAGGACAACCAATTAAAAAAATAGAAAAAGATACTGAAAGGGATTATTTTATGAGTTCTGAAGAAGCAATAAGTTATGGTCTTGCTGATAAGATAATAGAACCCTCAAAACTTTCAAAGAGATAAAAAATGGCAATATTAAAAAAAAATGAAATTAGAATAAAAAGGAAAAATGTTCCTGCTTTACCGCTAAGAGATTTAATCATTTTCCCTAATATGGTTGTCCCTCTCTTTGTTGGAAGGACAAAATCTTTAAATTCTGTTGAAGAGGCAATTTCAAATGAAGGATATCTTATTGTAGTTTTTCAAAAAGACCCTCAAATAGAAGACCCAAATTATGATGATATTTATCAAACAGGTGTTCTTACAAAAATAATTCAGAGTTTGAAGGAAACCACAGGTGTGATGAAAATACTTGTTGAGGTTCTTGAAAGAGTTAAAATAACTGATTTTACAACTTATAAAAATTATTTTTCAGTAAATTTTGAATTTATTAAAGAAGGCCCTGTTGAAACAGATACAGAAATTGAAGCGATGACCCGCGTCTTACTTGATCTGCTTCAGAAATATCTTGATTTAAACCACTCTTTACCAAAAGAAATGTATGGAACAATTTCAACCATGGAAAATCCTTTAAAAATATGTGATGCTATTGCAGGATATTTACCATTAAAAATGAAAGATAAAGTTAAAGTTCTTGAAACTATCCCTGTAAAAGAAAGGTTGAATACTTTAATAGACATTTTAAATAAGGAAATAGAGGTTCTTGAAGTTCAAAAAAGGATACAGGATAAAGTAATTAAAAAAATTGAAGATACTCAAAGACAGTATATATTAACAGAACAACTTAAGCAGATACAAAGAGAACTTGGGAAGGAAGAAGAAACGCCAGAAATTGCTGAACTCAGAGGAAAAATTAAGAAGGCAAATATGCCTAAAAATGTTGAAGAAAAGGCACTTGAAGAGTTAAATAGATTAAGTAAAATGATGCCTCTTTCTCCTGAAGCAACTGTATCAAGAACCTATATTGAATGGCTTTGCAGTTTACCATGGGCTGTTTCTACAGAAGACAATCTTGATATAAAACATGCAGAAAAAATTCTTAATGAAGACCATTATGGTCTTGAAAAAGTCAAAGAAAGAATTCTTGAATATCTTGCAGTGAGAAGCAGAACTGATTCATTAAGAGGACCGATATTGTGTTTTGTTGGTCCACCTGGAGTAGGAAAAACATCTCTTGGAAAGTCAATTGCAAGGGCCCTTGGTAGAAAATTTGTAAGGATATCTCTTGGAGGGATAAGGGATGAAGCAGAAATAAGAGGACACAGAAGAACATATATTGGCTCTCTTCCAGGAAGAATAATTCAGTCAATAAGAAAAGCAGGAGTAAATAATCCTGTTTTTTTACTTGATGAAATTGATAAACTTGGAAAGGATTTTAGAGGAGACCCTGCAAGTGCTTTACTTGAAGTGCTTGATCCTGAACAGAATAAAAATTTTTCAGACCATTATCTTGAAGTTGAATTTGATTTGTCAAAAGTTTTATTTATAACTACTGCAAATACAGAGTTTACAATTCCACCACCACTTCTGGACAGAATGGAAGTTATATCATTGCCTGGATATACAATATGGGAGAAAAAGGAAATTGCAAAACATTTTTTAATTCCAAGACAGATGAAAGAACATGGATTGAGTGAGAAAAATATAAAATTTTCTGATGAGAGTATATTTAAAATTATTAAAAATTATACAAGAGAGGCAGGTGTTAGAAATCTTGAAAGAGAAATTGCAAATATTTGCAGGAAAATTACAAAAAAAATAGTGGAGACAGGAAAGGAAGGACCTTATTTAATAACATCAAAAAATGTTGAGAAATATCTTGGACCAGAGAAATTTTCATCATTGGAAGTAGAAAAAGAAAATAAAGTAGGAGTTGCAACAGGAATGGCATGGACAGAATATGGTGGAGAGATTATTTTTACAGAAGTTTTGACTATGAAAGGGAAAGGGAATTTGATTTTAACAGGACAACTTGGTGAAGTTATGAAAGAATCTGCTCGTGCTGCTTTAAGTTATGTCCGTGCTCATGCAGAGGGACTTGGAATAAACCCTGAATTTTATAAGGAATTGGATATTCATATTCATGTCCCTGAAGGAGCAATACCCAAAGATGGTCCTTCTGCAGGAGTAACAATTATTACTGCTCTTGTTTCATGTTTAACAAAAAGACCAGTTGATGCGAACTTAGCAATGACAGGAGAAATAACTCTACAGGGTAAAGTTTTAAAAATTGGTGGCCTTAAAGCAAAAATTCTTGCGGCACAGAGAGCAGGAATAAAAAAAGTGATAATTCCAAAAGAAAATGAAAAAGACCTTATTGAAATACCAAAAAAAGTAAAAGAATCTCTGGAAATTATAAAAGTTGAAGATGTAAAAGAAGTATTAAAAAATGCTCTTATTTAGAAGGGAGGAAGGATGAAAAAACATAAACTTTTTACTCCTGGTCCAACAAGTATTCCTGATGAAGTTCTACTTGAAATGGCAAAACCTATTATGCATCATAGAACAGAAGAATTTTTGAGTATTGCGAAGGAAGTTTTTGAAGGCCTTAAATATCTATTTCAAACAAAAAATGATGTTTTAATTCTATCTTCTTCAGGAACAGGAGCAATGGAAGCAAGTATTACCAATCTTTTTTCAAAAGGTGAAAAAATAATAGTAATAAATGGAGGAAAATTTGGAGAAAGGTTTGTTGAAATAGGGAAAGCATATGGACTTAATGTTTTTGATATCAAGGTGGAATGGGGCAAAACTCTTAAAAAAGAAGAACTTGAAAAAATAATTGAAGAAAATAAAGATGCAAAAGGAGTTTTTGTAAATTTGTGTGAGACATCAACAACAACTCATTTTGATGTAAAAGGATATGGAGAAATTATTTCAAAATATGATGATATGGTTCTTGTTGTTGATGCTATAAGTTCTCTTGGAGCAATTCCATGTTATATGGATGATTGGAAAATAGATTGTTTGATTACTGGCTCTCAAAAAGCATTTATGCTTCCACCAGGACTTGCATTTATATCCTTAAGTGAAAAAGCATGGAATAAAACAATAAATTCAGACCTACCAAAATATTATTTTGATTTGAAAAAATATAAAAAAACACTTGAAAAATTTGATTTTCCTTTTACAATTCCAGTTTCTCTTATTGTTGGTCTGAATAAAACAATAAAGATAATAAAAGAATATACACTTGAAAAAATATGGGAAGAGCATAGAAAAAGGGCAGAAGCGACAAGAAAAGCAATTTCTGCAATGGGACTTTCTCTTCTTTCTTCTTCTCCTTCTGATGCAGTTACTGGAGTTTTATTACCTGAAGGGATAGATGGAGAGCAAATTATAAAATTTATAAGAAAAAGTTACGGAATTTCAATTGCTGGTGGGCAGGATAAACTTAAAGGGAAAATTGTAAGAATTTCACATCTTGGGTGGCAGGATGAATTTGATGTCTTAACTGCTATAACTGCTCTTGGAATTGGACTTGAAAAATCTGGATATAAAGTAAACATTGGAAAAGGGATAGAAACTGCAAAAGAAATTTTATTTTCATAATAATTTTTAAAAATGAATCTAAACGAAAACATTTTAAATAAACTATTGAGAGGGAAAGAAGTCCCAAGAGAATTCTTTGGTTATATTGAAGGATGGGTAAGTATCACTGGTAATTTTTTTTTATTTATTGTAAAGTTTTTATTCGGAATTATTTTAAATAGCATCTCTTTAATCTCAGAATCATTCCATTCTCTATCCGATGTTTTAACTTCTTCAGTTGTTATAATTGGATTTAAACTGAGTTCAAAACCGGCTGATAAAAAACATCCATTTGGTCATGGAAGAATTGAAAAAATTGCAACCTTAATTATCGCGTTTTTGTTAATTGGAGCAAGTATTGAATTGGGTAAAATCTCTATTTCAAGAATTATTCATCCCCAGAAAGTTCAGATAGGTTTTTTTATAATTATTTTTATGTTTCTTTCAAGTATTTTTAAAGAATGGATGACGAGATTTTCTTTTTATCTTGGTAAAAAAATAAATTCAGAAATGCTTATAGCGGATGGATGGCATCATAGATTGGATAGTATTGCTTCTTTTGTTGTTGGCATAGGGCTTATATTTATGAAATTTGGAGTTTATTATCTTGATGGAATAATTGGTATTTTTGTGGTTTGTTTCCTTTTATGGATTGGAGTTGATCTGATTAAAAATACCTCAAGTTTTCTTATTGGAGAAGCGCCTAAAAAAGATATAATTGAAAAGATAGAAAAAGTGATCTCTTCAACTACAAATGTTTTAAGTTCTCATGACATAAGAGTTCATGATTATGGAAATAAAAAAATTATATCTTTGCATATTGAAGTTAAAAAAGATTTAAGTTTGAAGCAAGCACATGATATAGCACTTTTTATTCAGAATAAATTGAAAGAAGAGATAGAAAATAGTGAAGTATCTGTTCATGTTGACCCATTTGGTGAAAAGGAAGATTAATACATTAAAAATTTTTAAAGTTCATATTCAATCCTAAAAAATCATTGTTTCCTTTCAGATTCTCCCGGTTTTCCTTATTTCTAATTTTTAGACAGAAGAGAAATAATAAATAGTTTAGACAAATTGAAAGGAAAAGTTCTTTGAAAGTTTGAATTTATGGTCAAGCCGTTCGGTCTATTAGTACCCTTCCGCTTAGACCCTTACGGGTCTTACACGCAGGGCCTATCAACCAGGTAGTCTACCTGGGACCTTATCCATCCGCACAAGGCAGATGGAGGGAGACCTTATCTTGGGGCGCGCTTCCCGCTTAGATGCTTTCAGCGGTTATCGCTTACGGACATGGCTACCCAGCGATTACTCCTGGCGGAATAACTGGTACACCAGAGGTCCGCCCAGCCCGGTCCTCTCGTACTAGGGCCAGCCCCCCTTCAAGTCTCCTACGCCTGTGGCAGATAGAGACCGAACTGTCTCACGACGTTCTGAACCCAGCTCACGTACCGCTTTAATGGGCGAACAGACCAACCCTTGGGACCTGCTCCAGCCCCAGGATGCGATGAGCCGACATCGAGGTGCCAAACCCTGCCGTCGATGTGGACTCTTGGGCAGGATCAGCCTGTTATCCCCGGAGTACCTTTTATCCGCTGAGCGATGGCCCTTCCACTCGGGACCACCGGATCACTAAGCCCGGCTTTCGCCTCTGCTCGACCCGTCGGTCTCGCAGTCAGGCTCCCTTCTGCCTTTGCACTCAACGGCTGATTGCCAACCAGCCTGAGGGAACCTTTGGACGCCTCCGTTACCTTTTAGGAGGCAGCCGCCCCAGCTAAACTGCCCGCCTACCACTGTCTCCGCCTTGGTTTCACAAGGTCGGATTAGGATTTCAAAGTAGTAAGAGTGGTATTTCACCGTCGGCTCCATCCGTCCCGAAAGACGGACTTCATCGCCTCCCACCTATCCTACGCATACTACTTTAAAATCCAATGATAGGGTACAGTAAAGGTTCCGGGGTCTTTTCGTCTTGCCACAGGTAACTCGCGTCTTCACGAGTATCACAATTTCGCCGAGCCCCTCGCCGAGACAGCGCTCCCGTCGTTACAAGATTCATGCGGGTCGGAACTCCATAATAGACTATACCTTCATCAATCCACACCAAAATTTTCAAGTTTATATCTTCTCCTTCTTTCTGGAGGAAGTTTACCAAGCAACTCAATTATTTCTTTTAAACCATCATTTGTTAAATGTTTTCCTTCCTCCATAATCTGTATCACCTTACAGAAAATCTCAAAATCAATTTTTTTTGTTGTCTGGAGAGGGTATTTTTTGAAATGGGGTATTATTATATTTTTCAAATCCTGGAGAGACCTAACTTCAAACTTATAAGTATTATCCTTTCTATTCGGTCTTATAGTTCCGCATCCAAAGTAATCTTTAATTTTAAACAAAATCCCTCTATTTCTTTTATGCTGTGATATAGAAAAACTTGGTCTTATTTCCCATTTGACATCTTTAAAATTTCTCGGTGAAATACTTATAGAGAAACTACCCTCTCCATCAACAAAGCCTGTTATATAATTTGGGTCAATCATTTCTCCTCCTTTGTGGATTGATGGCCGGCGTCTTACCCTCCTTTTTCCAAGGAGAGTCCATTCGCCCGTGGCGAATGAGTCGTTACGGGGTCAATCCGCCTGCATCGGACGACTTCCCACGGTGTTGTCTTTACCTTATCCGCATAATGCAGACAGGGTACTCCTTGTAAATACCCATCCGGTAAAGAGTTCCACCGTTATGAGCCGGCTTACGGGCAAGTCCGACCGCTTACCCGACAAGGAATTTCGCTCACCTTATTTTCAGTATTTCTACTGAAAGGTGGACTGTATCTTTATCCTGTTTCTCTTTCAAGTTTTTCAAGAATTCTTTTTGCTTTCTCTTTATTTTCTCTATTCATCTGAAGTGAAATTCTTATTATTTCCTTCAACCCTTCCTTTGTTAAATGTTTCCCTTCTTCTACCATTCTTACAATTTTTGAAAACTTTTTAAAATTTATGTTCTTTGATGTTTTTAAAGGATGCTTTTCAAAAAACTCTACAATCTTAATTAAATGCTCTATTTTTCTTACTCTGTATTCATATCTATCTTCATGGTTTCTCCTTACAACCCCAAATCCAAAAAATCTTTTTAAAGAGTAGAGAACTTTTATATCTTTATAATGCTGAACAACTCTGAATTCTGGAAGAACCTGATAACCTACTGTCATCTCAGGATGTTCATAAAATCCGACATAAAAGCACCCTTCACCATCTACAAAACCAACTACCCAATCAGGAGTTAAATCCATTTTCTTTCTCCTTTTGAAAGAGAAACAGGATACCCGGCGTACAGTCTCTGAGGAACCCCAAAATGGGTTTCCTGCGGATTGTCCAATCCTTTTCATTTTTACCAGTTTTTCTGGTAGAAAAGGCTCTAAGGACTTCCCCGCATATAGCCAGGTATTGCCTCTGATGTTGCCATCAGAGCAGGCAGCAACTGCTACCTTAGGACCGTTCTTTAACCCTTATGTTACCATAAGGAATGGACCATATCTTCACTTCAAAGTCAGGCGGCATTTTATTGACTTTGAAGTGTCTGGCGTATGGTCTCTGAGGAGCCCCTTTTTCTCTCCATATATTTTATTATTTCTTCCTCTCCATATTTTGTTTTTTTACAATTTACATTTAACTTTTTCCTGAGAGAAAGGATCTTTTTAATCCCATCTTCCGTAAGATGTTCATTTTTTTCTATCATTTTTACTATTTGCTTAAAAATTCTAAAGTCATTCTTCTTTTTTGATGAGAGAAATCTATATTTTTCAAAAAAAGGTATAACATTTTCAACAATCGCTCTAAAATTGTTAACTTCATAATACCAAATACCATCTTCTCTCATCCTCAAAGTTCCACATTGTAAGTATCTTTTGAACTGACTTAAAATTAATCTGTCTTTTTGAGATACATTAAAGCATACGGAAATTTTCCAAGGGATTTTATAGTCCTCTCTTTTTCTCACAACAACCATAAAACTTCCTTCACCATCTGCAAAACCAGCAAGATAATAACCTTTTTCCCTTGGGATTTTTTTAAAATCTATCATTGAAAAACTCCTTTTTGGAGAGAAAAAGGGTTTCCTGCGGGTTGTCCGGAAGGGAAAAATCCCTTCTGAAGGAATTGTTACTTATCTTATAAAAGATAAGTATCCTTCAGTTATCCGGAGTTTCCCGCATATAGCCAGATTTATTAACGTAACTACAACGGTCCGGATTATAGTTACGGCCGCCGCTTGCCGGGGCTTAGGTTTGACGCTACTCCGCCTTACGGCGGATCACGTCTCCCCTTAACCTTCCGGCGCCGGGCACTTGTCAGGCTCTATACATCCTCTTGACGAGTTTGCAGAGCCCTGTGTTTTTGGTAAACAGTCGCGGGAGCCATTTCACTGCGGCCTTTTCAGGCTTGGTTATGGATAAACCTCACCTTACTCAGGCACCCCTTCTCCCGAAGTTACGGGGCTAACTTGCCGAGTTCCTTAGCGAGGGTTCTCTCGCGGGCCTTAGGGTACTCCCCCAGCCTACCTGTGTCGGATTGCGGTACGGACACCTGATAAACTCCCTACGAGGTTTTTCTCGGGAAAAGGACTCGATCACTTCGCCCAGCCTTGCGGTTGGGCTCGTACTCCCCCTTTGGTCTTTTTTTGCCCATGGATTTGCCACAAGCAGACCTCTGGGGTTGAACCGGTACTACCAGTCACCGGCTGACCTATCCTTTTCCGTCACCCCTTCGGTAATAACGTTTACCAGGTGGGGCCGGAATATTAACCGGCTGTGCATCACCTACGCCTTTCGGCCTCGGCTTAGCTCCCGCCTAACCCTGGGAGGACGAACCTTCCCCAGGAAACCTTAGGCTTTCGGCCAAGAGGATTCTCACCTCTTTTTTCGCTACTTATGCCAGCATTCTCTCTTCCCTTGGCTCCAGTATTCCTTACGGAATACCTTCACTGCCAGGGAATGCTCCCCTACCACTCTGCCACAATAAGTGGCAGAATCCATGGCTTCGGTACCAGGCTTAAGCCCCGTTACATTGTTGGCGCAGAGTTGCATCGACCAGTGAGCTGTTACGCTTTCTTTAAAGGGTGGCTGCTTCTAAGCCAACCTCCTGGTTGTCTATGCAACTCCACCTCCTTTACCACTTAGCCTGGATTTAGGGACCTTAGCCGATGGTCTGGGCTGAATCCCTCTTGACGATGGAGCTTATCCCCCACCGTCTCACTCCCACCAAACAGGTGATAGTATTCGGAGTTTGAAAGGACTTGCTCGCCTATCGGCGAACTTGCCCTATCAGTGCTCTACCACTATCACCCTATAAAGTGAGGCTGTCCCTAAAGACATTTCGGGGAGAACCAGCTATCACCGAGCTTGATTAGCCTTTCACTCCTAACCACAGCTCATCCGAGGTTTTTGCAACAACCACCGGTTCGGGCCTCCTCCGCCTATTACGGCGGATTCACCCTGGCCATGGTTAGATCGCCCGGCTTCGGGTCTACTGACTGTGACTGATGGGCCCGGTTAGGACCACTCGCTTTCGCTACGGCTACTCCGCTAAAGCGGATTAACCTTGCCACAGCCAGTAACTCGCTGGCTCATTCTTCAATAGGCACGCCGTCATCCGCCAAAAGGCAGACTCCGACTGCTTGTAGGCCTGCGGTTTCAGGTTCTATTTCACTCCCCTTCCGGGGTTCTTTTCACCTTTCCCTCGCGGTACTTGTGCACTATCGGTCGAGTCCATGTATTTAGCCTTGGGAGGTGGTCCTCCCAGATTCCAGCGGAGTTTCCCGGTTCCTCCGCTGTACTCAGGTATCTGGCGAAGGTACTCCCAGAATTTCGCTTACGGGACTTTCACCCTCTATGGTTGACCTTTCCAGGCCATTCAGCTATTCTGAGAGATTTTTAAACCTTCTGGGAAGGTAGGCCTTCCCGTGCCAGACCCTGCAACCCCGGATAAGGAACGCGCCTACGCTTTTACCCTTATCCGGTTTGGGCTCTTCCCCTTTCGCTCGCCGCTACTCAGGGAATCGAATTTTCTTTCTTTTCCTCGGGGTACTGAGATGGTTCACTTCCCCCGGTTCGCCTTCGCCTTTCGGCGAATATCCGCCAAAGGCGGATGGGTTGCCCCATTCGGGAATCCCCGGATCACAGGTTGCTTGCACCTCCCCGGGGCTTATCGCAGCTTGCCACGCCCTTCATCGCCAGGACTCGCCAAGGCATCCACCGCAAGCCCTTAGTAGCTTGACCATAAATTCAAACTTTCAAAGAACAAAAATATCTTTATTTATAATTATAATCTCTCAAAAAAATTCTGTCAACAAATTTTTATTTTATAAAATTATACCCTTAAATTTTTAACCTGTCAAGAGATTACTTTATTTATAAAACCAGGTTCCTTCACCACGTAAAAATTTAGTAAATAAATCCCCTTTTTCAAACCCTCTTCATCAGGAGCACCTATCCATAAAATTTTCCCCTTTCCAGATGGATTTGGAAGTTCTCTTATAAAATAATTCCCTTTCCCAGGATATTTTTCATCAGGTTCTAACTGTCCAGTAGTTTCAATTAATGATTTTACTAAAGGATTTGTTTTACTATTTCCAATTATGAGAGATATTTCAAATTTTGGTAAAATATTTTGAGTATTTTTTATAACAGGCACTCTTATTCCAGAAATATCTTTAATGCTCTCTATAATAATTTCAGAGTCTGTCTCTCCTGGATAAACTCTTCTAATGGCAACTTATATTTAGTGGAGAACTTTATTTCTCACTGTTATTAATAAGGAGAAATTCCCTCCTTGCGATATTAGAAATCCTTACTTCATCAATGATTCCAATAAACTTCTCATCAGCTCCAGAGTAACTTCTAATTGTTAGGTGATTATCATTAGTTTGAATTTTATAATCCTTATAACCCTTTAAAGTAACCTCTTTATCTAATTCACCATTAATATACACCTTGCCTTCTCTACTTTTGCTATCATAAGTAAAGGCAATATGTGTCCATTGGTTTAAAGGTACAGTTCTATTCCCTTCAATAACCCACCACATTGGTCTTTCCGACCCCAGCAGTTTTACTCCGGCATATATAACTTTCTTTTTACTGATGGAAATAAAGTAAGAATCTACTTTAGTAATAACATTAGCAATAGAAAAGGGTTTTTCCCCTGTAGGATAAGATTTAAGATAAATCCAGGCTTCAAGGGTAATTTCATCAGTAATGTCTAAGGGAGAATCCCCAAAATCCTTTACTCTTATATTTCCATTTTCTTCGCTCCATTCCAAGGCTTTCCCTTTCTTTCCTTCTACCCACTTTCCTCCAGTAACTTCTCCTTTAAACTTATTGGCAGAACTATCCCTAACTATTTTCCCTTCTTCTTCCTCAAAATGAAATAAAATAACCGTCCACTCATCAGAAACTCCCTTTTCTACTAAATTTAAAAAAGCAAATAATATCAATGAGTTAAAAAACAATATTTTTTTCACTTTTATCCTCCTTCTTCCCTATTTTTTTATATATCGTTTCAAATAAAATCACAGAAAATTTTAACAAAATTTTTAATAGATAATTTTTATAAAATCAGTCTCTACTAGTGGTATTGAAAATTTGACTCTATTTCCATCCTGATGAAAAGATAATTTTCCATAATGTGCAGATTCAACAGATTTAACTAATTTTTTTGTTTTTACTTCAAAAGTAACTTTATTCAAAGGTTGTAAAGTATAATTTGCTACAGGCATAATAATTCCCTTTTCACATTCCATAACAACTGCATCTACAAGGGGGATATTACAGATTACAGAAAGTTCAATATTTGCTTCATTAATAGGAGAAATAATAAAGTTTCTTATTTCTTCAGGATATTTCCAGGGATTATATGAACGAACTAAAAGCTGATATTCTAGAGCAATTTTATCCGGTTCTGGTGGAGTAATTTTTTCTAAATTTGCATTTGATTCTAATTGTTTTCTTTTAACCAGTGCATCATAACAATACGCCATACCTGGAAGAAAACCACATAGATACACTGTTCCTTTACCTGCTTTTCCTCTAACCACAGCAATAGTATTATCTGAATAATATCCAATAGCAGTAGAACCAGGTTTTAATTTAAAAATTTGTTTTACAGAAAGAACAGGAATTTTTGTACCATCTTCCAACCTTACCATATCTTTTGGAGTAAGTTGGTCTAAAAATCTTCCAGATGAAAGATATTTTTGAAGTTCCTGAAGATTATCTCTTGTCGCAGGCAAAATTTCATCAAGAATAGGAAGAGGTCTATTATAATGATCTTTTGAACCGGCATCTGCAGTTAAAAAAAGTATACCACCATTTTTTACCCAAGATTTCAACTTTTCTGCTGCTTCAGGCAATATGTTTCTTCCAGAAAAATAACATACCTTATAAGAAGAAAGCCCTTTTTCTGCTAATGTTTGCTCTGAAATGAAATCCACAGGAATCTGTCTATGTGTAAGTGCAAGCCATGTAAACATTCTCTCAAATCCAAAAGCATAGTTCTTTTTAAAATCCCATATATCTGAACTTGATGAATAAACAATTGCAACATTAGATGGAATCTTTTTTGCAGGTACAAGCATATCTTCAGCCCATCCTATTTCTCTAATAATTTCTGCCTGAGCATACCATTTTTCAGGACGTGAATATAAAGCAGAACTCAACCAAGGAGGACCTCCTTCGTGTCCTGCCCAGGAAGGTCCATAATAAGTGCTTTGAAAAATTTTAATATCTCTCGCTACCTGACTTGCAGTAATCGTCTTTATGTCCCACGATAATCTTCCTGCATGCACAATAAGATAGTGTCCTAAAACTTGGTTGTTCTTCATAGCAGCAGATCGCATCAATTCAACATTATATGTTGTGCATTCCCTAGATAAAGAATGATTGCCCCAGTTTTCACTCCATAACGCATTCATCCCTTCTGTTTCAAGAAGTTCAAAATAATCAACACCCTGTTCATAAAAATTTGCATAATATACTGCTCCATCTGAAAAATTTGGACTAGAAGGAATATTTTTTCCATAAAATTCATTTATTATTTTTTTTTGAATTATTATAAAATCAGCAAGTGCCCGTGACCTAAATCTTTGAGAGAAGTAATATAATGCTGGATATTTTTCTGCTTCTTTTTCGTCCACTGGTTTTACATTATCCCAGTTGTCTACAAGTAAATCAGAAGGTTTTTTCCCAAGTTCTTTAATCCACTGTTTAAATTTCTCCTTACAAGCAGGACAATTCACAATATGGGAGAGAGGTTGGCCGGTAGGTTCATCCATTAAAACTGCAAATACAATGTTTTCTGTTTTTAAATTCTTTTGTTGAAATTGTTTAATATTAGATTTTACTCTTTCTTCCATTTTTTCAATATCAGGTTGGCTATAACAATTATTTTTCATCAACCACAATCCCCCAATTCTAATTTTTTCTCTATTTGAAAAACCAAAGTAATCAAATGTCTTCCACTCCCTTTCAAGCGTTTTTTTATCAATAGGTGAAATCCCTTCTTCTCCTGAATGAAAAGTTGCAAGGAATGGGAAAATTTCTGGTTTTTTACCTATTGTAGGCCATTTGAATAGATCTGCAATCTTCCCTGTGGCTTGTGCAATTTCATACTCATCAGTAAATTTTTTTATACCATCAGGAGTTAGAACATCAGGTGGAATAATGATATGAATACCTGATGGTTCTGCATCTCTTTCAATTAATTTTATGATTTTGTTTTCATTTGGCGCACTTGCAAATTCAAATTTTACTTTAAATCTTTTTGCTGCTTCAGGATATGAATATCTCGGTGAAATTAAAAGATTTACTCCTGTATCCCAATAA
>Ga0185342_1000531_pt1 | contig 18755 bp, 12 predicted proteins | sample ConPoolayeEmetaG_FD_128045 | JGI IMG/M metagenome (GOLD analysis project Ga0185342, IMG submission 128045) | Hot spring microbial mat communities from California, USA to study Microbial Dark Matter (Phase II) - Cone Pool mat layer E metaG... ...
ACCTGCACGTTGCTGATGCTGGGCGGCGTGCAATCCACCCCCGCGGTGGCGGTCACCACCACGTTCTGATTCCCCTGCCCGTCGTCCGCATCAATGTAGGTCGCGGTAACGGTGTCGCCGTTGGCAACCAGCAGCTCGCCCTCTCCTGCGATGGAGCTCAGCGGAATGGATCCGACGAACGAGGCGGTAGCGGGGCCGGTTTCGGTCAGGACGACGGTTTCGCCGGCCGGCTCGGAGGTCGAAGCAATTGATACCGTGGCGGTTTCTATCAGTTGGTTATCGGCATTCAGGTCGCAATCCAAGACCCGGATCTGTGCCAGGCCGGAGCAGGTGTAGAGCTCCCGATCCAGACGGAGCGAGCCGTGCGAAGAGCAGGGGGTAACACCGCTGACCACCAGGGCGAAGTCGGCGTCGAGATCGGGCGTCTCGACATGGCCGTCCTGCACGAGTTCATCGGCTGAGACCCGCACTATCCACAGTCCGGGCTCGGGATTCTGGATGAAGACATTCTCGACCGTATCGACGGTGTTAGGCGAACCGCCCGGGATAGAGACGTTTCCGGTGAGCAGGCCGTAATTACCCCAGTATACGGTTCCGGAGGGCGAAGTGACCTTGAGGGTGAGGTCGTTGATGCGAGCTTGGCTGGAAGCGGGATTGCCGGCCGGATCAGCGTATACCAGGGTGGCCCTGAACTGCGGCTGACCGGGCTCGACATTGAGCGGGTAGTCCACACTTTCCAGATTGGACAGGAGTTCGGTTTCGTCGATGATGAACATGCTTTCGCGCAGGTCGTATATGCGCTGCACGTCTGGGAAGCCCCAACCCTGATGCACGCGCGTGAGATCGTGGCCGGCACCGCTGAAGGGCCAGGGCCGGGCAGTGTTGATCATAACCGCCTTGGCGGTGGTCATGTGGCAGCGGTTATCGAACACGGTCCCTTCGGGATCGACGTCGTTGCCGAAGATGCCGTCAGACCACATCTGAAAGAACAGCCCCACGTGTCCGGCGATGATAGGCGTGGCCCCGCTGGTGCCCCCGAAGTCGTAGGTGTAAGCCGTGCTGCTGCCGGTGGTGGTGGTGAGGATGGCGTCATAGAAAGCGGACAGATCGGGCTTGATTCGACCGTCCTCAGCCGGGCCGATGCTCGCGCCTCCGCACCAGCAGTCGTCATTCCAGTTTTGGTTGTCGTAGTGATAGATTCCGCCCCCGGACAGGATGTTCTTGGCCCAGGCCTCGGGCCGGGACATCTGGTCGCCGGCGTTGGACTGGGACTGGCAATGCAAGATGTCGAAATCGAACAGCATGTCGTCGGTGTCGGCGGAGATCGTGGTGTATTCAGTGGTACGTGCGCTTCCGACGCTGGCGGTCTCGAACACACAGAAGTAGGGCGATTGGATCTGCTCGGCGGTGTGGTTACGGCGGCTCTGTCCGGTCATGCCGATGTAGTTGTAGTCGCCGACGATGCCCTGCCCGGCCGGGAGCAGGCCGCGGGCCTGGGGGTTGCCGGTGCCATCGCCAAAGACGATGCCGGAGGTGGACGCGCCGTGCGAGTCTACTCCGACCTGTCCGTGCAGGATGAGCGGGCGGGACTGGAAGTCTACATGGGTCAGGTTGAAGCCCGCGTCGAAGACTTCGCCGCGCACGCCGGCCCCATCGTATCCGGCCACCGATTCGATGTAGTTGGCCCCGCCCAGGGCCCGGGCGTTGTTCATGTCTTTTTCCAGCGGACTCCAGCGATCCACATAGCAGACCTCGTCCCAGCGGACGACCGCCAGGAGCTGGTCGGGGGTCAGGGTTGCCACCAGCAGTCGCTTGCCGGCGTCGAGCTGGTCCACGTAGCCGCCGAGGGCCCGGATGCGATCGGCGAGGGCCTGTTTCTGTCGCAGGCCGGCCTGGCAAACCTGGATGTTGTACCGCCGGGCGTTCCAGGACTCCTTCGCGGAGGCGGGCTGGTTGAGGAGGTACCTCTCCAGCCGGTAAGCTGGGTGATACCAACCGACCCAACGTACGTACGGCAAGGCGGCGACGGCATCTCGCACGGGCGGGGTCATTTCGACCACGAAAGCGTGATTGGCGATGAAGTGCCGAACCACGCCACCCAACTGTTGGATCCGAGCCTGGAACTCCTCCAGCGGCTGGGTGAAGAACTGAACAATGTACAGATTGCAGTCCGAATCGGCCGACAGGCCCGCTTGGACCGGGGGAACCGACACCAGCGGGTCGAATGCCCCATGGCGCAGTTTAAGTATATAGGACGTCTCGCTCACTCGCGCCACTCGCCGGCCGTCCGGGCTGATGGCATAGAATGGAACGCTTGGGCCCGCCCCGGCCTCATCCCACAGGATCAATCGAGTAGTCGATTCGGGGACCGGGATCACTCGCAGGTTTTGTACCGCCGAGCCGGTTACATGGAAGGGTGGTTGGCCCGGCAAGGCCAGGGTTGTGCGTCCATGCCCGGACCGGACACTCAGCTCTTGGGCCGGCGGGTTGCTGGCGATCTGCGCCCGGGCGCTGATTGCCAGCAGCAGGCCAGCGCTCACTGCCATCGCCGCTGAAATCAGTTGCGCGGCAGGTCGGCGCTGCCGACGGCGCGCTTTGGTGATCAGGTCCCGTGCGACTGGGGGGATTCCGAAGGATGACATGTTGGTGCTCCGTGGTTGCTTCCTGAGACCCGGCCCGGCGGCCAGCGTGCCGCCTGCGGTCCTCCAGACTGAAGGATAACGAACCTTGTGCCTGCGATCAACGAAAAGTCTCTCGCCGGTTGCCCGGATGGTGATCGCCGCCGCGGTGGGATGGACGACGGCCGGCCGGTGGCGCGGGTACTCGGCGTTGCATCAAGGAGCAGGGCCAGCCGGCGGCGGCCGAGAGCCCGCGGCCTTCGGACGGCCGCCGTGGCTGAGAGCCGGTCCCTTTTTTCAGCCCATCGGACACCTGCTTTGGTGAACGGGCGGGTTTCTGCCGGATCTAGAGTTCCGGTCCGCCGTCGTAGCGGCCGTAAACTGTTTCCAGCGTGTGCATCATCTCACCGAGGGTGGCGTGGGCTTCGGCGGCTTCGATCAGAGCGGGCATGACGTTTCCGCCCTCTGCGGCCACCTCCCGGAGCTTGCGCAGGGCGGCGGCGTGGCGCTGCGGATCGCGCCGGGCCCGGAACTCCCTCAGGCGGGCGACCTGCTCGCGCTCGACCGATTCGTCGATTTTGAGGATCGGGATGCGCTCGAAGTCGTGCTCGATGTACTTGTTTACGCCGATCATGATCCGCTCGCCGCGGTCGAACTCGGCCCCAAACCGATGGGACGAATCGGCGATGGCCCGTCGGAAGTAGCCGCGTTCGGTGGCGGGCAGCACTCCGCCCAGGTCGTTGTAAATGTGATCGATGATTTGCTGGGCCTGGCGTTCGACCTCGTTGGTGAGCGACTCGACGAAGTAGCTGCCGCCCAGAGGATCGACGGTCCGGGTCACGCCGGTCTCGTCGGCCAGGACCTGCTGAGTGCGCAAGGCGATCTTGACCGCATTCTCGGTCGGCAGGGCCAGGGTTTCATCCATGCTGTTGGTGTGCAGGGACTGGGTCCCGCCCAGCACGGCCGCCAGAGCCTGGTAAGCGACCCGGATGATGTTGACCATGGGCTGCTGCTCGGTGAGCGAGACTCCGGCAGTCTGGCAGTGACAGCGCAGCCACCAGCTCCGCTCCTTTTTGGCGCCGAAGCGATCGCGCATAATCCGCGCCCACATACGTCGGGCGGCGCGCAATTTGGCGATTTCCTCGAAGAACTCGTTGTGGATATCCCAGAAGAAGCTCAGTCGCGGCGCGAAAGCGTCCACGTCCAAACCGCGCTTGATGGATTCTTCCACATAACACATACCGTCGGCGATAGTGAAAGCCAGCTCCTGCGGAACAGTCGCGCCGGCCTCCCGGATATGGTAGCCGCTGATGCTGACGGTGTTCCACTGCGGCATATGCTGGGTACAGTACTCGATGGTGTCGATGACCAGCTTGACGCTCGGTCCGGGCGGGAAAACGAACTCGTTCTGGGCGTGGAACTCCTTGAGGATATCGTTCTGGAGAGTGCCGCGCAGCTTGTCCAGGGGTACTCCCTGCTCCTTGGCCACGCAGATGTAGAAAGCCAGCAGGATGGCGGCCGGAGCGTTGATAGTCATGCTGGTGCTGACTTCGCCCAGGTTAATCCCGTCGAAGAGCACTTTCATGTCCTCCAGAGAGGCGATGGCCACCCCGCACTTGCCGACCTCGCCCAGGGCCAGCGGGTCGTCCGAATCGCGGCCCATCAGAGTCGGCAGGTCGAAAGCGGTGGACAGGCCAGTCTGGCCCTTTTCGAGCAGGTACTTGAAGCGCTGGTTGGTCTGCCGGGCGGTGCCGAAACCGGCGAACTGCCGCATGGTCCAGATCCGCCGACGGTACATGTCCGGGTGCATGCCGCGGGTAAAGGGGAAATGCCCCGGCTGGCCAATCTGCCGATCAAAATCCAGACCCGCGATGTCCTCGGGCCCATAGACCCGCTTGATCGGAATCCCGGAGATCGTGGTCGGATCGCCGGCCTGGTGGCCGGGGCCTCCGCGATGGCGGGACGCCTGTGGAACAACACTCGTGCTCATGCCTGGTCTCCAACTCACTTGTAAAGCGAGCGGGTCCGGAAAGCCCGAGCAGGCTTTCCGGCAGCGCCTGTACCGCATATTCTACCCGAACCGGCCGATTTTTGCCTCTCCTGGCAGGATGGTGCAGGCTCGCGGGGACGCGGACTTGCGGTACAATTCCGGCGGCGGACTTCCAATGACCCACTCCTTCGACGCCCAGACGCCTCCCGAGCGCGCGCGCCGAGCCGATCCCGCCCTTCACTTGTGCCGAAGTCTGGGGCGGCAACCGGCCAATCAACGCCCCGATTCAGCTTCCGGGCGTAAGCGGCTGGGTGTTCTCGCGGCCCAGCGAGGGTAGCCGGGGCGGAGACATCCATTATGTCTCGATATGCAGTTCGGGGCTGATCTCGCGGTTCTGCCTGGCGGACGTGGCCGGCCATGGGGAGCAGGTGGCCCGGGTCAGTGCCGAGATTCACCGACTGCTCAGAAAGTACATGAACAATCCCGACCAACGCCGGGTGCTGGTCGAATTGAATCGCCGCCTGACTGACAGCCGAATCGGGATAATGACCACGGCGGCCGCAGCCAGCTTTTTCCCGCCGACCCGCACGCTTTCGGTTAGTTATGCCGGTCACCCGCCGGGGTGGCTCTTCCGAAGCCGGTCAGCCCGCTGGATGCGACTGACCCAGCCCGGAAGTCCGCCCGACCACGGCCGGCCGCCAAGTAGAACGGCCGCACCAGCCGGCCAGTCGGGCCAGCCGGGTAAGCCCGGACCTGCCGAACTGCGTGCTGGCGAATCCCCACCAGCGCGGACCGGCAGCCCAGACCTCGCGACGCGGCTTCTGAATCTGCCACTAGCGGTCGATTCCCGGACCGCTTTCAGCCGCCGGAAAATCCGCGTCGATCTGGGTGACCGTCTTCTGCTGGTCACGGATGGCGTGCTTGAAACGCCGTCGGTAGACGGAGAGCTGTTCGGCGATTCCCGAATGGGTGAGTTGCTGCGAGCCCATTCCCAGGCGGGGGTAGATGAGCTGGTGGACCTGATTATCGGTTCGCTGATTGCTTACGCGGGCGGTAGAACCCTCTGGCACGATGACCTCACGCTCCTGGTGCTCCAATTCGTTCGCGGGCCTAGAGGATTTGGCATCTTGCACGGATTGAAGAACCGGATCCTGGGGCGACGTCCGCGTCGGCGCTTGGAGCCGGTCGGGCTCCGCTAACATTCCCGCTACCGGTCCTGCCGCTTCAGCGGAGCGTCTCAGGAAATGTGCCAGGCACGCCATCAGGGCCCGGAGCGTGAGTGACCGACCGGGTATGATCTCTGGGCCTGAGAGGCCGCCCGGGCTCGGCATTCGCCTGGCGGTAGCCCACGCTGTCGGCTGCGGCTGGCAGGCCCGAGGCCAGACTGGGGTAGGAGTTGAACATGATCCTGAGGTGGTAGAGCTACCGCTATGGTGGGTACTTTCGCGCACCGGGCTGCGAAACTGTCAGGCGGCGCGATTGACAAACGGCCAGTCCCGACTAAACAAAGGGGGTTCCGTTGCGAGCCGACCGCGTCAAGGTCAACCTGGCACGGGACTTGGTGGGTGGTTGGGTTATGGGCGGGTCTTGGCGGACCGTGCCGCCTCCGCCCAGGTCGAAAGCATGCTGTGCCTTCGATGGGGCCCTGGTCCACCTCGAGCGCAGCCGGAAGGAGTGGCGGTGATGGCCAAGTACAAGATCGAGATAGACCGCGAGTTGTGCATCGGCGATGGGGCCTGCTGCGGCGAAGCCCCCAATACGTTCGAGATGGATGACGATAACATCGCCAAAGTCACCAATCCGGACGGGCATACCCCGGAGGAGATCCTTCAGGCGGCCCAGGTCTGCCCGGTTGACGCGATCAAGCTGACCGACGCGCAGAGCGGCCAGCAGGTCTGGCCCAAGGCCTGAGCAAGGCCGGCCCTGAACGGGCCCATCCGCCCGCAACTGGTAGTGCGTCGTTGGAATCAATCGCAGCCGCGACCACCGGGAAGCGGCAGGCGCTGGTCTGGCGTTAAACCGCTCGCTTATGGTTGCGGCCCCGGTATGATAGGTCGCAATTCCGGCGAGGTACCACGCTGGCACGCTACCTGATTCTGGACGCCGGCGGCCGTTCATTCTGACAGGCGAGCTGATCATGGCCATTCACCAACTGACCGACGAGCAGATCCGCAGCATGTCCGTGGCGGAGAAGGACCGCTGGTGGCTGGAGAACGTCTACCAGGGCGACGTGCCGCAGATGACCGTTCGGGTGGTCATCATGGGGTTCATTCTGGGCGGGCTGCTGTCCATCCAGAACCTTTACGTGGGGGCCAAGTCCGGCTGGTCGCTGGGCGTGGCGATCACTTCGGTGATCATGGCCTTTGTGTTCTTCAAGGCCCTGGAGGCCATCCGGCTGATCCGCAACTACCACGTTCTGGAAAGCAACATCCTCCAGTCGATTGCCTGCTCGGCCGGGTATATGAACGGCCCCCTGATCGCCAGCATGGCCGCCTACATGATCATCACCAACACCGTCATCGCCTGGTGGCAGATGATCATGTGGCTGATGGGACTGGCCGTGCTCGGCGTGCTGTTCGCCTTCCCGCTCAAACGCCGATTTATAAACGAGGATCAGTTGCCGTTTCCGGAGGGGCGTGCGGCCGGGGTGGTGATGGAGACCCTGCACAGCGGCCAGTCCGGCAAGTCGGTCCTCCCGGCCAAGCTGCTGGTCATCTTCACCGTGCTGGCTGGCCTGGCCAAGTTCACCCAGTGGGAGGTGTATCACGAGTGGATGAACAAGATCCGGCTGGGCTTTCTTCGGATCCCCGAGTTCCTGGACGAATGGTATTACAACCTGGCGGCCAAGTTTGGCTGGTGGGCTCCCAACCTCTGGGGCACGCCGCTGCGCGAGCTGACCATCCGGCCCGAGGTGGACATCGCCATGTTCGGGGCCGGCGGGCTGATGGGGATCCGGACCGGCGTCTCCCTGATGATCGGAGCCGTCATCAACTACTTCATTCTCGCCCCATGGATGATTCAGCGCGGAGACATCAAGCCCATGATCGACGCCGCCGGCGTGCCCCATTATGGGCTGAGACAGATTACCACCTGGGCCTTGTGGGGCGGGGTGGCGATGATGACCACCGCCTCGCTGCTGTCCTTCTTCGCCAAGCCTCAAACTCTGGTCAGCGCCTTCCGCGGCCTATCTCGACGTGGCCAGCGGACCGTCGATTGCCTGCGGCACATCGAGCTGCCGCTGTGGGTCTCGATAATCGGCGTCCCACTGGTCGGAGCGTATATGGTCTGGATCGCCAACTGGCTCTTCGGCGTAGAAATCTGGCTGGGAATAGTGGCGATTCCGATGGTTTTCGTCTTCACCCTGATCGGGGTGAACTCCACCGCCCTGACCTCGATTACGCCGACCGGGGCTCTAGGCAAGCTGACGCAACTGGCCTACGGCGTGCTGGCTCCGGGCAACATAACCACCAACATCGCCACCGCGGGGATCGCGGCCGAGGTGGCCGGCGGGGCATCCAACCTGATCCAGAACATCAAGCCCGGATACATGCTCGGCGGCAAGCCGCGCTTGCAGGCCCTGGGGCACCTGATCGGGGCCTTCTCGGGCGCGATCTTCTCGGTCGCGGTCTTCTACCCGCTGTTTCTGCGGAACAACCCCGCTGGCCTGATCAGCGATCAATACCCGTATCCGGCGGCGACCGTCTGGCGGGCGGTGGCCGAAATCCTCACCAAGGGGCTCAGCCAGTTGCCCTGGACCGCGGTGGTCGGGGCCGCCGTCGGGGCCGGCCTGGGGATTATCCTGGAGCTGATCCGCATCCTCACCAAGAACCGGTTCCCGATCTCGCCGGTCGGCATCGGCCTGGCCTTCGTCATCACTTTTCAGACCTGCCTGGCGATGTTCATGGGATCGTTCGTCTTCTGGCTGCTGGGTAAAATCTGGCCCAAGCCCCAGCAGCGGGTCAACGAGGTCTTCGTTCAGAACCAGGAATCGATCTGTGCCGGGATTGTGGCCGGCGCGGCCCTGATCGGCGTAGCCCTGATGGCCGTCGAGGTAATCGCGGAACGGATGCACGTCCAACTTTACTGATCCGACGGCGGCAATGCAGGGCACCGGTTTTGGGGCACGCGGTACTGCGGCGTCCGTGCTCAGCCTGCCGGGCGACCAATCACTTTTCGGACCCGCTCCAGCAGGGCCCGTCGTCCAAACGGCTTGGGGAGCAACTCCACGCCGGGGTCCAGCACGCCACAATGAGCGATCACATTGGGCGTGTAGCCCGAGATGAAGAGCGTCCGGAGTGTTGGTCGAGCGGCGGTCAAGGCGTCCGATAACTGCCGCCCGTTCAGGTCCGGCATAATGACATCAGTGATCAACAGGTCGATCGGACCAGAGCACTGCTCAGCCAACCTCAGCGCCTCCACAGCATTTTCGGCGATCAGAACCCGGTAGCCGGCCTGACGCAGGAACTGGGCGGTCAACAGCCGCACGGTCTGGTCGTCCTCGCAGATCAGGATCGTCTCGTTGCCCGAGAGCTCTCGCTCATCCACCGCCGGGGTAGCGGCCCGAGTCAGGGGTAGTTCGGCGGCGGGCAGGAAGACCTTGAATGTTGATCCTCGGCCCGGCTCGCTGTACACGCTGACATGGCCGCCGGCCTGCTTGACGACCCCGTACACCGTCGCCAGGCCCAGGCCGGTGCCTTGGCCGGGCGGTTTAGTGGTGAAGAAGGGCTCGAAGATGCGATCCAGGATTTCGGGACTCATCCCGCAGCCCGTGTCGCTGATCACCAGCACCACGTGCGGTCCCGGCCGGCTTTCGGTGTGGGCCGAGACGTAAGCTTGATCCAGCTCCGCGTTCATGGTCTCCACGATCAGCCGGCCACCATCCGGCATCGCATCCCGAGCGTTGACCACCAGGTTCAACACCACCTGCTCGAGCTGGCCCGCGTCGGCCTGTATCAGAGCCGGCTCAGCCCCCAGCATAAAGACCAGCTCGATGTTCTCGGTTATCAGTCGGCGGAGCATGATCTGCATGTCCCGCAGGATCTGGTTCAGGTCGAGCACTTCCAGGCTCACCACCTGCCGACGGCTGAACGCGAGCATCTGGCGGGTGAGGCTGGCCGCCCGCTCGGCTGCGTGCTCGAGTTGCTCCAAGTGAATCCGGCGTGGATCGTCGGCCGGCAGGTCCGGTCCGAATTGCCCGCGCAGCAGCTCGGTGTTGCCGAGAATGGCAGTCAGGATGTTGTTGAAGTCGTGGGCCACTCCGCCGGCCAACTGGCCCAACGCCTCCATTTTCTGCGCCCGATAAAGTTGGGCCTGTAAACGCTGTTTCTCTTCCTCGGTCCGCTTGCGCTCGCTGATGTCGCGCGCAAAGGCGATGTTGTACTCCCGGCCGCGGTACTCTACATAGTTAGCCGTCACCTCTACCGGGAACACCTGACCATCTTTGCGGCGGTGGCGTGTCTCGAAGGTCAGCGAGCCCCGTCGCTTGAGTTCTTCCCAATGGCCGGGCCAGACCTGCGGGGTGTAATTGGGATCAAAATCGTGCACGGTCATCGAGAGCAGCTCCTGCCGCGAGTAACCCAGGCTGCGGCAGGTCGCGTCGTTGACATAATGCAGCCGCGCGTCTGGCCCGATCCAGAAGACCGCATCCGCGGCCCGGTCCACCGAGAACTGGGTCAGCCGCAGGGCTTCCTGGGCCCGCTGGTGCTGGACGGCGAAGGCGTAGAAGCTGGCCAGGCGGCCAACCAAAGCCAGGTCACGCTCGTCGTAATCCCGATCCGCGTTGGCCAGAGCGACCTGCCCCACCAGCGTGGCCCCGGCCATGGCCGGGGCCGACAGGAACCGCCGAATCGGCGCGTGCCCCAGCGGCGTGCCCCGACAGCGCGGGTCGCGGGCTGGGCAGTTGGTCAACACCGGCTGACGATTAACCAGCACCCAGCCGCACAGACCCGTGAACTCGCTGAACACCATGGTCTTGTTGGGTACCTGGCAGCGGTCCCAGCCGTGAACCAGGGTCGGGCAGATCAGGCTGCCGGTCTGGGGGTCGATGTACCCAACGAATCCGATCGGGCTGCCGGTCAACTGCCGGGCCCGGTCCAGCACCCATTGCGATAGCTCGTCCGCACTGGGAGGCTCAGGAGCCAGCAGGGCGGCGTACAAATCGGCCAAAGCCGAATTGACCTCCGACTCCCAGCTCGAATCTCGTAGGCCGGCCGACGTTGATTCTGGGGCCATGACGCCGATTAGTCTTCGATGATCTGGGTGATCCGCCGAACACGCGGGTCGGTGAACACGTCCGACTTGTCCCGGCTCGTGCTGGAGAACTCCGACACTATTGCTCCATCATCCCCGGCCTGGAACCAGTGCAAGGTATCCGGCGGAATGGTGTACTGGTCGCCGGGGTTCAGTTCGATCTCGTGGAACACGGTGTAGTGTGCCTCGCTGCCGGCCGGGATGCGAGCCTTCAGCGGGTCGGTGGACGCTCCCGGAACGTAGAGCCACACCCGGCCCCATCGGCAGCGGAACGTCTCCATCTTCCCGGGCTCACCGGCAACCGGCGGGTGCCGGTGTTCCGGGCAGGTCTGGCGCGGGAACAGGATCAACTCTTTGGCGCAGTAGCGATCGGTGTTGATGTAGGTCACCAGTTGGAGGCCGGTCCGCTCCAGCTCGCCCAGGCCCAGCTCGGCGACCTCGATCTGCTCGGCTTCCCGGGCGGTCAGGACTATCCCGGCTGCCCGGAGCATCTCCAAGGCACGCTGCTGAGCTTTGCGAACTTCGCTGCGTCGAATCACAGGTTGTCTCCGATCCTGAAAGCCGGCAACCGGCCATGGGCGGGGTTCGCGGTGGCCAAGTTCACTCGGCGCGGCATGAAGCCGGTCCTCCCTGCGTAACCACCCCGGAGCTGGAGCTGCGGGCCGGCTTCTGGTTTGCGGGACCTTGGGTGTCGCCCGATTCGGGCTGTTCGGGGCGAGCCGCGGCCAGATAGACGCGGAACTCGGCACCGCCGTCGGGCGGGTCGACCAACTCGATCCGGCCACCCAGTTCCTGGACGATCTTGCGAGCGACGGCCAGGCCGAGACCGGTTCCGGCGTGTCCCTTGGACGAGTAGAAGGGTTCGAAGATTCTCTGCCGCTGGTCGGGTGGCACCCCGGGGCCGTTATCGGCCACCGAGAAGATCATCATTCGTTGCTGCGGATCATAGCGGGTGCGGACGTTGATGATGCCCTGGTCAGGTTGGACGGCATCGATGGCGTTGCTGATGATGTTCAGGGCCACCTGATGGAAGCCGTCGTAGTCGAGCGGGATGGGCGGGGCCCCGTCGTCCAAGTCGGCCAGCAGCAGAGCTCGTTTGGCGTCCGCGTGCTTGGCGACCAACTGGACTACCTCCTCGACGATGCGGTTGACCTGGAGCAGCTCGAAGCGCGGCTCGCGGGGCTTGCTGAAGGCCAGCATGTTGAGCATCAGGTTGTAGCAGCGGTCCAGGTTCCGCTCGACGATGCCCCAGCCCTGACTGGCGGTCGGCAGATCGCGCTTCTCCAGTCCCCTGGTTACCAGGTCCGCCCCGCTGCGCATCCCCTGGAGCAGATTCTTGATGTAATGGGACAAATACGCGACGGTTTCGCCGGCGGCCGCCAGACGCTCCCGCTGGAGGTGCCACTGCACCAGCCGGGCATTTTCGATTGCCAGGCCGGTCTGATAACCGATGGCGGTGACCAGGCGCAGCTCATACTCGTTGTAGGTGTGCCGGGTCACCGGGCAGTCCAGGTGGATGACGCCCAGGACCTGTTCCCGGGCCATGATCGGGACGCAGATCACAGAGCGCATCCCCAGATTCTGCACGCTCTTCCCGCTCTGGAACCGCTGATCGGCGACCACGTTCGAGCACAGAACCCCCTGACGAGACTCGACCACGTGATTGATGATGGTGCGCGAAGCGATGATGGGCTGGCCATTAGCGTCCGGCTGCTGCCCCGGGTGCCGGTACCGGACCACTTCCGGCAGCAGCTCGCCGGTCTGCTCGTCCTGGACGAAGATCACGCCGCGGTCGGTCTCGGCCTCCTGGAAAATGATGTCCAGCACCCGGGCCAGGAGCTGATCGGGCGGCAGCAAGCTGCTGATAACGTTGGACAGCTCGCCCATGACTTTCCAGGCTTTGACCGCATAGGCCGCCTCTGGGGCAGCCAGTACGAGGCTGTCCTCGTTGGCGGCCACGCTGGCCACCACGGCGACGTCCGCCGACCTGGCGCCGGCGTCCAAGGTCACCAGGTCGGTTGGGATTCCGGAGCCGGAGTATTGCCGGATCGAATCGTCCCCGCTGTAGACCAGCAGGGTGCTGCCGACCCGGATCTGGTCGCCGTGTTTGAGACGGGTGGGTTTGGAGATCCGCACGCCGTTGACGTAAGTCCCGTTGGTGCTGTTGAGGTCGCTGAGGACCCAGCCGCCATTGACCATTCTCAGCTCGGCATGTCGGCGGCTGATGGTGGGGTCGGTGAGCGAAATCTGCGAGCTGACCCGCCCCAGCAGGACCATCTCGTCGCTGGTCCGAAGGGTGCGTCCCTTATCAGGTCCCTGCAAGACGGTCAGGGTTGCCAAGCCTCACCTCGGATCTGGGGGCACCGGCTTGTCGGACAGGCGTAAGTATGGCCGGCGCCCGGACGGGCCGCTGAAGTGGGCAATGGGAACCGGATTCGCCCGGCATCATCCTTGATCGGTCGGGCCGGAAGGCCAGTTCAGGACTCCTTTCCGTTGGAGCCCGGACTTGCGCCCTTGCTAACCGCTTTCATGGCGGCCTTACGCGATAATTTTACCCGGCCCTGCTCGTCAATGGCAATCACTTTGACCGGCACCAAATCCCCCACTTTGACCACGTCGGAGACGCTGCGGACGTAGCTGTCGTCCAGCTCGCTGATGTGGCACAGGCCGTCCTGGCCATCCTGAATCTCGATGAAGGCCCCGAAATCTTTGATGCTGATCACCCGGCCTTCGTAGATCCGTCCCACCTGCACGTCCTCGGTGATCCGCTGCACCATCGCCAGGGCCTTTTCCGCCCCCGCCGCATCCAGGCAGGAGATCACCACCGTGCCGTCGTCCTCGATGTCGATGGTCGCCCCGGTCTCGGTTTGGATGGCCTTGACCGACTTGCCGCCCGGACCGATCAGCTTACCGATCTTCTCCGGGTTGATCTTGATGGTCAGCAGGCGGGGCGCGTACTGGCTGATGCTCGGCCGCGGCTTGGAGATCACCTTGTCCATCTGGTCCAGAATCTGCATTCGGCACTGGTTGGCCAGGGTCAGGGCCTCGCGCATGATCCGAATCGGCAGGCCGGTCGCCTTGATGTCCAACTGGACGCCGGTCACCCCCCGCCGGGTGCCGGCCACCTTGAAATCCATGTCCCCGAAGTGGTCTTCCTCGCCGATGATGTCCGCCAGCAGGCGGTAGCGGCCGTCGGGAGCGCTGACCATCCCGATCGAGATGCCGGCGACCGCCCGGGTGACGGGCACGCCAGCGTCCATCAGGGCCAGCGACCCGCCACATACCGTGGCCATCGAACTGGAGCCATTGGACTCCAGAATATCGCTTACCACCCGGATGGTGTAGGGGAACTCCTCCGGCCCCGGCAAGACCGCCTCCAGACTCCGTTCGGCCAGGGCGCCGTGCCCGATCTCGCGGCGGCCAGGCGAGCCGATCCGTCGCACTTCGCCCACCGAAAACGGGGGGAAATTGTAATGCAGCATGAACTTCTTGCTGTATTCCTCGATCAGATCGTCGATTACCTGCTCATCCCGGGCCGTGCCCAACGTGCATACTACCATCGCCTGGGTCTCACCGCGGGTGAACAAGGCCGAGCCATGCACACGCGGCAGCCAACCCACCTCGCAACTGATCCGCCGGATTTCGTCCGCCCGGCGACCGTCCGGCCGACGGCCCTCGTCCAGGATCATGCTGCGGGTAATCTGCTCCTCGACCTGGGAGATGGCGGCCTTGACCTGTTCCGGGCTGTGTGGCGGCTGCAAGAGGCCCTCGGGGCAGTACTCGGCCACCACCCGGTCATAGATCGCCTTGACCGCTTCGGCCCGTTCCTGCTTGCCCTTGAGCTGCTTGGCGGCCCGCAGATCCGCTTCCACCTTGGCCCGGATCTCATGCAGCAAGGCGGTATCCTTCGCCGGGGGCTGCCAGGTTTTGGGCTGGCCGGCGTGCCGCTCCAACTCCCGCAGCATCTCGCAAATCGGACGGACCCCGTTCTCATGCCCGAACTGCACCGCGTCCGCGATCACCGACTCCGGTAGCTCGCGGCAGCCGACCTCGATCATGGTGACCGCGTCCGCGTGGCCGGCGACCACCATGTCCAGGTCGGAGTATTCGAGCTGGGCCACGGTGGGGTTGATGATGAACTTGCCATCCACCCGCCCGACCCGGACCCCGGCAATCGGCCCGTTGAACGGGATCGGCGAGACGGCCAGGGCCGCCGCCGCCGAGACCACCCCGATCACGTCGGGATCGTTCTGGAGATCCGCCGCCAGCACCATGACCTGGACCTGCACCTCGTTGTTGTAACCCTCCGGAAACAGAGGTCGGATCGGCCGGTCAATCAAGCGACAGGTGAGAACCTCCTTGAGGGTTGGTCGACCTTCGCGTTTGAAAAACCCCCCGGGGAACTTGCCAGCCGCGGACATCTTCTCACGGTAGTCGACGGTCAGGGGGAAGAAGTCCACCCCTGGCCGCGGGTCGGCCGAGACGACCGTGCCCAGGACCACCGTATCTCCGTATCTTACAACCGCGGCCCCCGCTGCCTGCTTAGCCAGTTTACCGGTTTCGATTGACAGTACACTCCCCCCGATTTCGCGCTCCACCTTAAACGTCATTGTCTAGCACTCTCAGTACTTTCCTGCTGCCAGCCGTCTTCCGCTGTCCGACACATCCAACCACCGGCTGCCTACAACGACACCTTCCCGGCCCAGGCTGTCCGCCCGGCCTGACACCCGCCGAGCCGCCGCCCCACGGGTCGCGCCGCTACTTACGCAGTCCCAGTTTCCCAATCGTGGCCAGGTAGCGCTCACGATTCTGGTTGGCCAGAAACTTGAGGAGGGAGGAGCGTTTGCCCACCATTTTCAGCAGCCCCCGGCGCGATGAGTGGTCCTTGGGGTGAACCTTCAGGTGCTCGGTAAGCTGACTGATGCGCTGGGTGAGCAAAGCGATCTGTACCTCGGCAGAACCTGTATCGTTCTCGTGCCGCCGGTACGCCGCGACCAGTTCGGTTTTCTTCTCGGCCGTCAAAGCCATGGCCCATCCTTTCGCCACTTGGGCTGGCCCCAGCCGTTTCCGCCGGGCCCCAGGAAAGCCGGGGGCAGCCTGCCAACTTCCAACTTGCTGGTAGTATAGGCAGGCAGCCCGGTTACGGCAAGGGCCGGATGGCCGCCGTGGTCGACGCGAGCCCCCCCGCCGCACAGGATGACGCATGAGACGATTCGGGGCGACAGGACTCGAACCTGCGACCTTCTGCACCCCATGCAGACGCGCTAGCCAGACTGCGCCACGCCCCGGCTCTCAGCCTACCTTATGGCTGCTGAGCGGCAGAATCAAGAGCCGGTCGGCCGCCGGGCCGGGCAGCCTTCCGGTCTTTGATCATCCGGACCGCCAGAATCGCCACTCCGCCCACCAGCAGCATGTCAGCCACGTTGAAAACCCATGGCCAGAGTTCCCGACCCCGGATACGGGCCGGAATCCAACTCCACTGTGGCGGCTTGGTCGGAATCTTGATGAAGTCTCTCACGTATCCTACCGGCCGGCCCAGCCGCTCCTTCTCGGTGATCGGCAATCTGTGCGGCCTCTGGCCGGGGTCAGGCGGGTACTCGTGCAACAAAATCCATTTGCCATCCGGGCTTTGGCTCGGTACGTAATGGCGGACCACCGTGCCATCGACCGTCGCCTGACCATATACCACCAAGTCTACGAACGCTCGGTCGTACATGTTGCCCAGGGCTCCGGCTAGGATGGCCCCCAGCGCCACGTGCGTCAGCCAGCGCCTCGGAGGGCATTGGGCGAACATCCATACAACCAGCCCCAGAGCCAGCACCGAGGCGACCAGGAAGACTTCCGTATGTCCGGCCCCAATGCCGAACAGGGCTCCCGGGTTCAACGTGGTATGCAGCTCCAGGACCTTGGGAATCAGTGTGCGGTGTCCGCCCTGCCGCAGGCTGTGAAAGGCCCAATGCTTGGACCACAGGTCCGAAACCAATCCGGCGATCACTACCGTCCAGAAGCGGATTTGGGAAGGCAGGTGGCGAAAAGCCGACGCCTGCCCGCACCATGAGTGCCCGGTCGACACGTCAGCGATCGATGTGGCAGTCCCGTCGGACCCGGTCGGCACGGACTGGAGGCTGGGGCGAGCAGACAAGGTGCTAGAACCTGCGCATCTGGCCCTGTTCCTGAGCGAGGGTGTATTCGTAGCAATACTTGGCCCAGGGCTTGGCTCGCAAGCGGGCCTTGCCGATCGGCTTGCCGGTCGCCAGGCAGATCCCGTAAGTACCCTGCTGGATTCGCTTCAGCGCCTCGTCGACCTCCTTCAGTATGGCCCGTTCACCTTCGATCAATCCGAGCGTGAACTCTAGCTCGTAGTTGTCGGTGCCCAGGTCGGCCATATGAATGGGCATACTGGACAGGTCGCCGGCCGCCTCCCGACGATCCTTGTTGAGAGCTTCGTTGTGCAAGGTCAAGACGTCGCCCAGAATCTCGGCCCGCTTCTGTAACAGCATCTGCCGAAATTGCTCAATTTCCTCGGGCGTGAGATTCGACTCGGGTTTGGTTTCCGCGGCTTGGGCCTCACTGACCGGACCCTGGCTCACAACCGGGCGGACCTTGGACGCCCGACTCTTGGTGCCGCCCCGGCGGATCTTCTCAGCCGGGAGCGCTTTAGACACCCGCGGCCTAGCTGTCGAGCCCTTCCTTTTCGGCTTCGATGCCTGCAACGCCGCCCGCGACGCCGACTTCTTCCCCGAAGACGCCCCGGCCCCCCGGGACCCGGTTGCAACGGCCTTCTTCCCCGCCCGCCGGCTCTTGCCGCCCTTCCGCTGGGCTTTCTTGACCACGACCACCCTTCCGGCTCAATAGAGGAACCTGCTTCACTCCTTCCCGAGGAACAGCGGCCTCGGCTCAGGCCTGCCCAAGCCCTGCTAGTATCGTCAACTAGTCGGCGGAGGTCAAGAGCCCGAACCGCTCGGATCGCAGCCTCCGTGGAAACCACAAGCGCCAGGCCCCGGCCTGTGCCCCGGGCCGGCCCTGGCGCAACTGGTTGCTCCGCTCAACGTCCAGGTGTCTACCGGCGGTAGACGTACCTGGTCCGATAGGCCGGATAGCGGTCGTAGTACCGAACCCGGTAGCTGGGCGAGCAGTGCACCCGGTAACTGGGGCCGTACGCCCGGCTCACGTAAGTCGTCCGGTGATACACCCAAGGCCGGTACTCTCGGTACACCACGGCTGGACGCCAGTACTCGCGGTAGTAGTACACCCGGGGTAGCGGGTCGACCACCACCACATCCGGACAGTAATCTCGGTAAACGACCACTGGCGAACAGTACTCGCGGTACACGTAGGTGCGCGGCACGTAGGTACGGCAGTATCGCCGGCCGTAGCCAAAGCTGAAGCCGAAGGAGAAGTCGTCCGCGCTGGCGGGAGGCGCACTGGCCAGGCAGATGCTGCCGGTCGCGATCATTAACAACTTGCGAAGCGTCATGTTCCGGTCCTCCATTCAGCAGCCCGCTGATTGATTTTACTGCTTTTTAGACAGCGCCTCCCGGAGAATGGTTGGGCCGGCACGCCACAATCGCGTCAAAATCGGCAGCCGCCGGCTTTTCCGGACCCATTTCCCGGCATTGTCCCTAATTGGTTGGCGGAACGAGAGTTAGAGTCCTTTTCCGCCCCCCGGCCCTGACCAGCAGGGTACTCAGCATTGACTCTGCCACGGTTATCATGTCCGTTCAGTGGCAGGCAGAGAATGAACGGCACCTGGTACATCTCCGAAGTCGCCTGGCCCAGCCAGGTAACCGGCGCGGCGGCCGTATTGGCTGGCGGTCTTGAACTGGCCTGGCTGGACAGCCCGGTTGACGTTCAGCCGCACGGCCTGCGGGGACGCTGGAGCATGCTGTGCACTGAGC
>Ga0185342_1000533_pt1 | contig 18732 bp, 26 predicted proteins | sample ConPoolayeEmetaG_FD_128045 | JGI IMG/M metagenome (GOLD analysis project Ga0185342, IMG submission 128045) | Hot spring microbial mat communities from California, USA to study Microbial Dark Matter (Phase II) - Cone Pool mat layer E metaG... ...
TCTCCAACTTAATTTAGGAAGAATATATCTTCTTCTGTCTGTTTCGTGACTCATTTCAGGAATATGATTATTCCGAAATGTATCGCGTCCTAAACATAAACCAAGTCTTAATACGATTTGGATTTATCAAATAAAGCCAAGAGTATATTTCTTGCACATTGAAAACTTGCGGATTGATAACCTTCTTTCTGATAAGGGAGACCACAAGCATGGTTTTAACTGTTTGTGAAGCTATACCTGTGGTTTCCCAAGTTAAAAAAAGAAAGGAGGTGCTTCTATTTTAACAGAGAGATAGAGGAGTAGCAGATAGGTTTAAGAAACTTACACAATAGAGGAGGAAAGAAAATGTTGCTAATAGGTTTTTTCATTGCTTTGTTAACGTTAGACCTAGATAAAGTTGTTTTGTTTCAGAAAGGAGTGCTAAACGCAAGTATTCTGGTTTTTTGTATTTTGTTTGTGGTTTTCCTGCGGATTTTCCGACGCTACGCGAGAGGCTTTGGCGGGAGAAAAACTGCATGGTTACTCAGAGTAGGCCTTTACGGATTCCCTATTACCGGTTTCTGGTTAATCTGGGAGTCAATTTGGCAACTACTTATGGAGGAACTAAAGAAGGGGGTTGTTATTACTGTTACTGATCTAACCCGCTTCCTTGTAGTGTCTGGGTTGATGTCGGGGATTAGCACGGGATGGCCTATGGTGCTGCTCCTTTTAGTACTTCGTCCGAGAGTCTCAGGACTATGAAGCAAGATTATTAACGAAAGACCATCATAGCTATCCCAGAAATGGCGTAAATCTCTGGTTTGTGGTGTCTGTCCGCGAGTGATAAAAAGTCGCAAGAAAATGTGCCTGGAAGGTAGGTTGAGATAGAAGATAAAGTGGCTGCAAATAGCAGACTCTCAAGTGGTTTACAGCCACACTAACTTTTATCAACACGATATCTTTCAAGCGCTTTTCTTTTCTGGAAGGCTTTATAGAATAATGTTCACTAGAGGAATCATAAATAAACAACTCTGATATGGCAACAGAAATAGTATGATTTATCAATCATGAATTTATCTGAAAATCGTCACTATTAAGAATCTAAAAATTTAAAAAAGTAATATCTCCAAGTTGGAAAAACTGTTCTAGAATTTTGTATCTCTGATGCGCGATGGGCTGCCTCCATGATATTCCTGACGAAAATGACATTTGGCGGTAATGATATTCCGTTTCTTTGCATTAAACTTTCAACGTCCGGCACGCCGTATTTTCTCGTCAAAAAACTGTCACCGCAGACAGTTCTCTACCCAAAACATGAGGTACGCTGTTCACCGTGGCTAAGCACAGCGCTTTGGCAGTGTATAATAAAAAATAAGGAGGTGAAAAAAATGAGAGGGTTTTTTGAGTTTATAAGAGAACAGGGCATTGTTGGTCTGGCTCTCGGGTTTATTCTTGGTGGTGCGGTTTCTAAACTGGTAACTTCTTTAGTTAATGATATTGTTAATCCTTTACTGGGAATATTTTTGGGTATGGCGGGTAATTTGACCTCTCTTGTTATTAAAATTGGTCCAGTTAAAATCATGCTTGGCAGTTTTATCGCCAACTTAATTGATTTTTTGGTTATTGCCTTTGTGGTTTATTTTGTATTTAAGGTTTTGGGAATTGAAAAATTAGACAAGAAAAAAAATAAATAAAACTTAATTTATTGAACTTTAAAATCTTTCTCTCTTTTTTTGCAGTGGCGAATGAGAGTGTTTGGTGAGCGAAGAGAAAAGTCTTGAGAAACTACAATTTAGTATAATGAGTAAGGAGATATGCTTAAGAAAATTCATTGGCGATATAAAAATCTAATAATAGTCGTTTTCAGTTTTGGTTTTGCCATTCTCCTTTCTCGAATTGAAGCTTTTCATAATTTTTTGCTTCATCTTGGTGGTTTTGGTTATTTGGGTGCCTTTTTTGCCGGCATGCTTTTTGTTTCCACTTTCACGGTGGCGACGAGTGCCCTAATTTTGCTGACGCTTGCCGAAACTTTATCGCCCTTAGAAATAGGTTTAATTGCCGGATTGGGAGCAGTTGTGGGTGATATGACAATTTTTCATTTAATAAAAGATAACTTATCAGAAGAAATTAAAGAGATTTACACTCGTCTTGACAGGAAAAAACATCTTCAAAAATTATTCAGCTCTAAATATTTTAGCTGGACTTTGCCAATTATTGGTGCCTTTATTATTGCTTTGCCTTTACCCGATGAGCTAGGTATCAGTTTACTTGGTTTATCAAGACTGAAAACGTTAAAGTTTATTTTTTTGTCTTATTGTTTAAATTCTTTGGGTATTTTTTTGGTAGTCTCGACATCTTTCTTTATTAAGCCATAAAGAAATTTTATGTTTCCTGTTGATCAAGGTTTATCAAATGATGAGGTTGGAAAAAGACGCAAGCAGTATGGCTTAAATGTTTTGCCGGAGAAACCACCGCCAAGTGCTTTCTTTCTTATTATCCAGCAATTAAAAAATCCCCTAATCTATGTTTTGCTTTTGGCTGCTTTCGTGACTTTTATTATTGGTCATTATCCTGACACTATAATTATTTTTTTAGCAGTATTTATTAATACTTTATTAGGTTTTATTCAAGAAAGTAGAGCTTCTCAGGCCTTGTATGCCCTTAAACGCTATCTTACCCAGAAGGCCATAGTGATTCGCGAAGGAAAGAGACTGAGTATCGAGATTTCCCAGGTTGTTCCGGGTGATATTATTGTTCTCAATCAAGGTGTAAAAGTCCCCGCTGACGGTAAGCTTATTTTTAGCAATCGCCTTTATCTTGATGAAGCAATACTTACCGGCGAAAGTTTACCCGTAAGTAAAAATAAAGAAGAAAGGGTATTTATGGGTACGACCGTCGTTTCAGGTCAAGGAATAATGATAGCAGAGTACACCGGTAAAACAACCAAGATAGGAGCCATTGCCGGTAGAATTCAGGAAGTTGAAGAAGATACACCTTTACAAAGACAACTGAAAAATTTTAGTAAGCAATTGGTGGTGATTGTGAGTGTGCTTACTAGTGTCGTATTTTTTCTTGGTATTTTATACCAATTTAGTTTGCGAGAGATATTTATTACTTCTGTGGCTTTGGCTGTTTCCAGTATTCCTGAAGGTCTTTTAGTTTCACTTACCGTGGTATTAGCTATCGGCATGCAAAAAATCTTGAAACACCGCGGTTTGGTAAGAAGGTTATCAGCCGCCGAGACCCTCGGCGGGGTGACGGTAATTTGTGTTGATAAAACCGGAACGTTAACTGAAGGAAAAATGACCGTGGTTGACCATTTTGGTGATGAAAGAAAACTGGCAGAACAAGTACTTTTGGCCAATGATTTAGATGATCCCATTGTGATTGCCGCTTTTGAATGGGGGCGAACGATTATTAAAAATTTTGTTGCCGAACACCAAAGATTGGATAGTTTACCTTTTTCCCCTAAAGAAAAATTCTTTGCGAGTCTTAATAAGTGGTCTAACCGCAATAATATGCTTTTTGTTAACGGCGCACCTGAACTTTTGCTGCGTTGGGCAAACTTAAAGGCGGAAGAAAAAAGGGAAGTCATTTTAACAATTGAAAATTTAAGCAAACAAGGTAAAAGAATTATCGGTTTTGCTAGGAAAGAAGTGCCTTTGACTAAAAAAAGGTTGGTGGTTGCCGATGTTAAAAAGGGTTTAAATTGGGTTGGGATGATGGCTTTTTCAGATCCAGTCAGAATAGGAGTGAAAGAAGCCTTTGAAAAAGCAACCGCCGCCGGTATCAAAATCACCGTTATTACCGGCGACTATCCACGCACTTCTGAATTTGTTTTGAAAGAATTGGGTATTACCGTTGGAAAGAAAGAAATAATAACCGGAGAGGAATTGGCAAAGCTGACTACCGAGCAATTAGCCGCTAAGGTTAAGTCAATAAAATTATTTGCGAGGACGACACCAGATCAAAAATTGAAAATTGTTGAGGCAATGAAGAAAAATGGTGAAGTGGTGGCAATGATGGGTGATGGTATCAATGACGCTCCAGCCCTCCATCAGGCTGATATCGGAATTGTGGTGGCCGAGGCAACCGATGTCGCTAAAGAATCAGCAGATTTAGTGCTTCTTGATTCTAATTTTTCAACCATCGTTAGGGCAATAGAAGAAGGCAGAGCGATATTTGAAAACATCAGAAAAATAATTTTGTATCTTCTCAGTGATGCCTTTGCGGAAATTATCGTTGTTATTGGAGGTATTACCTTGGGTTTACCTTTACCGATCACTGCCGTACAAATATTATGGATAAATTTAATTTCCGATGGTTTTCCCAATTTGAGTTTAACGATTGATCCTAAAAGGGCCGATTTGATGAAGGAAAAACCGCGGTCACCGACTGAACGCTTAGTTAATAAATGGATGATTACTTTAATCGGCCTAGTGAGCTTTGTTGCTGGTTTGCTGACGCTGCTATCTTTTATTTTTGTTTATAAAATTACCGGTGATTTAATTACTGCCCGTTCGATGGCCTTTCTTACCTTAGGTTTAAACTCTCTGGCTTATGTTTTTTCGGTAAGAGCGCTAATGGTCCCTTTTTGGAAAAATCATTTATTTGAGAATAGCTGGTTAATTTTGGCAGTAATTGCTGGCTTTATTTTGCAAGTTTTACCATTTTCCAACTCATTTTTAAGACAATTTTTTGCTTTAAATAAACTGAGTTTACTTTATTGGTTTATTGCCATCGTTTTTTCCCTGGTGATGTTTTTTGTTGTTGAGGCCTTTAAATTAAGCTACCGCTTGAAAATAGTGAAAAAATGGTTGCGATAGTTTTATCAGCGGTATTGGTTTATTTTTTATTTCTTTCTTAATTCACTTTTTAAATTGGTAAAGAAAATATTTTTTTCCAGCAAGTCTGAGCCTGAAGGGTTTGGTTTTTTCAAACTTAATAACTCAAAGTGGTGTTATTAAAAAGATTTCTTTTTCTTAAAAGCCCGTAGCAATCTCGGCAATTTTCCAGATATCACCCACTTTTTCCAAAGTAAGCCAGCGGCTATTTTCGCCGTTCTGCCAGCCGTAATAAGGAATTGGTGCCTTGACTGACTCTTGTTTCATTCTAACCTCTAAAGTTACTTTATAAATATGGCGGTTATCAGTCCAGGCTTCTTCATTGGCTTTTTCAATTTTTAAAATTTGCAGATCATTAAAGGCGGCAAATTGGACTGCCCAAGCTTGCCTTTCCGAATCGTTGTCTGTTTTCATCATCAAAGCTGCTTTCTCAGCATCGTCGGTGCCGAAAAAGCTAAAGAAATTGCGGATGATTTCTTCATCTTGAGGTAAATGAATAGTAGCGGTGTTATTTTTTTCAGAAGAAATATTTTGAGTTCTTTCTTGATTTTTATTTTGAATAAATTCTTTTAAATAAAAGGTAAAATCTTTAACAAATTTTAGGGATTCATCTTGAGTTAAGGTACTCCACCAAGTATTAATAATTACCTCCAGATTATCGGCTAAAAAAATTTCCAAACGGAGGAATCTTCCATTTTCATTGTAGACTAAATGGTGAGAAAAGGGGAGACTGTTGTCTTGTTTAACTTCTTCCTTGCTTAATTTATAAATATCTTTCAGTCCTTCAAGATTACCAGCAATAAAGCTAATCTGGATATTTTTGGGTGATTGAGGAGGTGTTCCATGCTCCACAGAGTAAGGTAATTGTTCTTGGCGGTATTCACAATAATACTCGGTGTATTTTTGGGTTTTGTTTAAGCCGGGCCTGATATTCACAAATTGCTTTCCGGTTAACTCCTCAATTTTTTCTTTAGGAAAAAGCTGACAAACAGCGATTTCGCCTGAGAAAATTTGTGTATAATCTATTTTTGAAGCCTCTTGAGTTTTTTCTTCTTGGCCGGCGGGAGTTGATGTTTGCGTGGTGGTTTGACTTTGAATGGGTTTATTGGCTTTATTCTTGATAAATTTATTACCTGAGAAAATGACTCCGCCGATAGCTAAAATAACAATTAAGATCGCTATAAAATAATTTTTCATCATTTTCAAATCTTGTAATTTCTTAATTTAAAAAATTAATGAGAGTTATTGTATCGCTATTTCTAGGCTAAATCAATACTAAATCAACACCGGGTGTTGCCTCTTGAGGCAACACCGGTAGAGGTGACTGCTTTTAACTTTTAAAATTTTTCTTTAGAACCAGAGGTGTTAAGATTATATCACCTCCAAGGTGTTAAGGAAAAAGGTGTTAAGGAAAGGTGTTAAGGAGCTTCGCTTACTTTATATTTGATCGCCGTAGGTTTTTTAAAAGAAATATTTTTACTAAGGGATATTTCCTTAGATTTTTAACGAAGCTGATTTTAACTCTTGACAAACCAATTTATTAATTTTATTATGAATAAGTATTCAATATGAGACTAAGAAAGGAGTGAGAAAAAATGCCAAGATTTGATGGAACAGGTCCTTTGGGACAAGGACCGTTTACTGGTAGAGGTTGGGGGCCTTGCGGTTTAGGTTTGTGGTGGCGAAGAAGATTTGGCGTGGGAGGAGGGATGGGTAGGTATTTTAAGTGGAATTGGTCCCTTAGCCGCGACGACCAAAAGAAAGCTCTTGCCGAGTATAAGAAAGCTCTGGAAGAAGAGCTTGAGGATGTTAAAAAAGAGGAAGAAGTCTTAAATAAGGCCGAATAAACAACTTTGTTTTCTTACCCCGATTTCATCGGAGCGGCTAAAATAAAATCATTCAAAAAGGAGATCATAAATGAAATTAGCCCTTAGTTCTTTGGGGAAAGATGTTAATAGTAAACTTAGCGAGGTATTTGGTAGGTGCCCATATTTTATATTGGTAGAGATTGAAAATAATAAAATCCAAAAAACTGAAGCAATAGAAAATAAAAGCGCTAGCCAGCAAGGCGGAGCGGGAATTGCCAGCGCACAAATGGTAGCCGAGAAAAATGCAGGCGTAGTTATTGCCAGAACTGTTGGTCCAAGAGCCTTAGATGTCTTAAAACAATTTAATATTGAAGTTTATAGCGGTAAGGGCTTAGTAAAGGAAGTTATCCAAAAATTTATCGAGGGAAAACTTAAGAAAATTCAATAATATAGATGATAAAAATAGTAATTCCTACTAATACTTTTTATATTGTGACTGTAACCGAGCCAACACCATCGGCTCTTTTTGATTTAAAAAGAGTTTTATATCTTGCTAACCATTTTGGGATTAAACACGGAATTGTCATCAATAAATTTGATTTGGCGGAAAATTTTTATAAAAAAATAGAGAAATTCGCCAAGGAAAACAATATTTTAATTCTCGGAAAAATTCCTTACAGAAAAGATTTTGTTAACTCAACTATTAAAATGAAGCCGGTGGTTGAAATAAATCCTGAATACAAAGAAATATTTCGAAAAATTATTAATAAAATAAAAGTTTAATTAAAATGAAAGAAAAAATAGCGCTAATTTCTGTTTTAGCAAATTTAATTTTAGCTGTTGGAAAGATTCCGGCGGGAATACTCTCAAACTCGACCGCTGTTTTAGCTGAAGGTATCCATTCTTTGATGGATATTTTATCCTCAGCAATTGGCTATCTTGGCATTAAAATAGCTAAGAAACCGGAAGACCAGAAACATCCTTATGGACATTATAAATTTGAAGTTTTGGCCGGTTTCTTAATCACTTTAATTTTGTTCGGAACAGGTGCAGGGATTGTTTACGAAGCCTATCAAAAATTTTTAAGTCCTTCGTTAACCAAACTCTCTTTTAGTGCTTTTGCCGTCATGCTTTTTTCCGCCTTGGTTAATGAGGGTATGGCCCGCCTAAAGATTCATTATGGGAAGAGAGAAAATTCGGTCAGCCTTCTTTCCGACGGAATTCATTCCCGGGTGGATGTTTTGGCTTCATTGGCGGTTTTTGGAGGTTTATTTTTAACTCAATATTGGATTTATACTGATGCTCTTTTGGCATTTTTCATTGGACTTTATATTATTAAGGAATCGTTTTCTTTAGGCAGAGAAGCTACTGACTCTTTGCTTGATGTTTCTGCCGGAGCAGAGATTGAAGAAAAGATAAGATTAACTGCCAGCCAGCAAAATATTAAGATTGATTCTTTAAAGACACAAAAAAAGGGTTCGGTGGCCACTGCCAATTTGGAGATCACTTTGCCTAAAAATTTGAGTGTTGAGGAAGCGACAAAAATTTCCAATAATTTGAGGGAAAAACTAATGGAGGCAGTTGATAATCTTTCTTATGTGGCGATTCAGATTAAAAGTCATGAAGTGGAAACCGGATTTTACAAACCGGGTTTTGGCCGAGGTTTTGGCTGGCAAAGAAGGGGTAAGTTTAAAGGCCAAATTAAGGAGGCTTCAGGTCAAGGTCCGGGAAGTTGGTGTGTTTGCCCAAAATGCGGTTATAAAGTTGTCCATCAGGCGGGAGTTCCTTGTTCCATTTTAAAGTGCCCAAATTGCGGAACAACTTTAGAAAGAAAATAAAATGCCAAGGCCGAGAATACCAAGATGTGTCAGATTTAGTCCGAATGTCTATTTTTTTAAACCCCAAGGTATTCCTTTGAGAATGCTTGAGGAGGTTGTTTTGTTGCCAGACGAGCTTGAGGCTTTGAAACTTTATGAAGTTGACGGTTTGGCGCAAACTCAGGCCGCGGAAAAAATGAAAATTTCCCAACCGACTTTTGCCAGAATTTTAGCTAGCGGCCAGAAAAAAGTGGCAGAAGCAATTATTAAAGGAAAAGCAATTAAGATAGAGAGAGGAGGTGAAGAAAAATGACATACAATTTGATATCCGATGCTGAAAAACAGGACGAAAAGGCAAAAAATTTAGCTCGGGCAAGACAATCTTTAATTGAAGAGCTTGATGCGATTAATGTTTATGAAGAAAGATTCCAGGCAAGCAAAGATAAAAAATTAAAGAAAATTCTTGCCCATAATCGCGATGAAGAAAAAGAACACGCGGCCATGCTTGTGGAATACCTAAGAAAAAATGATACTACCTTTAACAAAATGTTTGAGGAGCATGATTAAGTTTAAGACTTATAGATGAAAAAATTATTATTTATTATTATTTTATTATTTTTTTGCCTATTGCCGCCGGGATTTGTTCGTGCCCAAGGCGAATCCGGGGAACAATCCCCCAAAGAAGAAACTCTAGAAGCTACCATTACCAATATTTTGGAAGAAAAAGAAATTGAGGTAATGGAGAAAAAACAGTTGTTTCAAAAATTGGAACTTCTCGTGACAAAGGGCTCTTTAAAAGATAAAAAGATTGTGATTGAAAATGGCAATCTACCGTTGGCTAATTTGCAAAAATTTAAAACCGGAGATGAAGTGATAGTTAGCTATGGTAAGGATTTTGAAGGTAAAGATAATTTCTATATTACTGACTATATAAGAAGAAACTCTTTATTTTGGCTATTTGCTATTTTTATTATCTTGGTTGTTGTAATCGGCAAATGGCGCGGTTTAACTTCTCTTTTAGGCTTGGTTTTATCTTTTGGAGTTATTTTTGTTTTTATCTTGCCCAATGTCGCTAAAGGTGTAGATCCAGTTCAAACCGCTATTCTGGGCGCCTGTTTTATGATTCCCCTTACTTTTTATCTTTCTCATGGCTTTAATAAAAAAACTACTATAGCCGTGTTAGGTACAGTAATTACGCTGATAATTACCGGCATTTTAGCCAATATTTTTGTGGAAGTAACAAAATTAACAGGTTTTGTTTCTGAAGAAGCCGGTTTCCTGCAATCCTACAAACCAGATTTAATAAATATGAAAGGGTTATTACTGGCAGGTATTATTATTGGTGTTTTAGGGGTTTTGGACGATATTACCGTCTCCCAATCAGCTATTGTTTTTCAGTTAAAAGACGCTAATCCGAAGATTAAAATGGCTGAGCTTTACCAAAGAGCGATGAATGTTGGTCAAGACCATATTGCTTCAATGGTTAATACATTAGTTTTGGTTTATGCAGGAGCGGCCTTACCTTTATTGCTGATTTTTATTAATAATCCTCGCCCTTTCAGTGAAATAATTAATTACGAAATTATCGCTGATGAGGTCGTGCGGACTTTAGTTGGTAGTATTGGTTTAACTTTAGCTGTACCGATTACAACCGTAATTGCAGTTTTAGTAACAGAGCATAAATCCTAAGTTTTCGTTAGCAGCTATTATCTTGACAATTTTACTTCTTATCTATAATATATGAATATGAATTCATATAGTTGTTGCTCGGCAAAGGCTAAGGAGCTAAAACAAGTAGCTAAACTATCAAGTTTATTAAAGATTGTTTCAGAAGAAAACCGGCTTAAACTATTATGTATTTTAAGAAAGGGAAAACATTGTGTATGTGAGTTGATGAAGCATGTGAATATGTCCCAGAGCCTCGTTTCCCATCATCTATCAGATCTAAAAGAAGCCGGAATTGTGATTGACGATAAAAGAGGGCTTCGTGTCTATTATTCACTTACCGCTAAAGGCAAACACATTACCGATTTATTGTTTCAAATTTCCGGAATGGAGGTGAAAATATGACCAAAAATATATTCTCATCTACTTTGGGATTCATATTTAGGGTTTAAGTTAAAATTTATCTTAAAATCTCTTATATTTTTAGAGAGGGATTTTATTAGGAGGAAATTATGAAAATTCAAGTTTTGGGTTCTGGTTGTCCAACTTGTAAAAAGTTATATGAGCTAACTGAGCAGGCAGTGAAAGAATTAAATCTCAACGAAGAGGTTGAGTATATTACCGATGTGTCAAAGATCGTGGAAATGGGTGTAATGTCTAGTCCTGTTCTTGCTGTTGATGGCAAACCAGTTTTGGTAGGCTACGTGCCTGATGTTGAGAAAATTAAAAATCTTTTGAAAGAGGCAAAAAAATAACTATGGATATTTTTCAACCAATACAGTTATTAGCGGATTGGGCAGTATACGGTGTTTTCCATTTAACACCGAAAACACATCTTGCAGAGAGTCTAAATTTTTTTATTTATGATTCGATCAAGATTTTTCTTCTGCTTTTAGTTATTAATTATTTTATGGCGTCTGTCCGTTATTATCTGCCGACAGAAAAAATTCGTGATTTTCTGACAAAAAGAAAATGGTACGGTTTAGATTATTTATTGGCTTCCTCATTTGGGGTGATTACTCCTTTTTGTTCCTGTTCCTCTATTCCTCTTTTTGTAGGTTTTTTATCAGCGGGAATTCCCCTAGGAGTGACTTTGGCTTTCCTGATTACTTCGCCTTTGATTAATGAAGCCTCAATTGCTATTTTTATTGGCCTTTTTGGGTTTAAAATCACAATTATGTATGTGTTGTCAGGAGTTGCGATTGGTATGGCGGCAGGAATGGTGTTGGGGAAAATGGGACTGGAAAAAGAAATAGATGATAATCTGAAAATGATCATCAAAAAATCTAAGGATAAAACACAACAATTATTAAAACGGGAAAAAGAGAGTTTAAAAAAGTTGTTAATTCAATTTTGGCATGAAGGGTGGGGTTTAACGAGAAAAATTTTTACTTATGTTTTGATAGGTGTTGGTCTTGGAGCAATTATCCACGGTTATGTACCGATAGGATTTTTTGAACAGTATCTTAAAAATGGCAACCTTTGGTCTGTACCACTGGCGGCAATTTTAGCTGTTCCTCTTTATTCCAATGCCGTTGGTGTCATTCCGATTATGGAGGCATTAGTTGATAAAGGAGTGCCTTTTGGAACAGCCTTGGCTTTTATGATGGCAACGGTTGGATTATCTTTACCTGAGGCTTTAATATTGAAACGCGCCATGAAAAATAAACTTTTAATAATTTTTTTTCTGGTTGTTACTTTAGGAATAATCTTTATAGGTTATCTGTTTAACACACTTTTATAAATCTTTATGAATAAGAAAATACTATTAATATTTCTTTTAGTGATTACTTCCCTGGTTGGTTTAAGTTTTTTAGGCAAAAGTAAAAAAACAAACGAACAGGTATTAAGCACCTCTCAAATTAACAATAATAATCTGTCTTCAAGTCCAACAGTAACCATTATTCCTGCTGATAAGATAGAAGTCGTTCATTTCCACGGCACGCAACAGTGTTGGTCGTGTATTACCGTAGGAGAATATGCCCTCAAAACCATCAAGGAAAAGTTTCCAGAAGAGTTTGCTTCAGGAAAGATTGTTTATAAGGACATTAACGGCGAGTTAAAAGAAAACCAGGAGATTGTGGTTAAGTATCAAGCCAGAGGATCGTCTTTGTTCATAAATGCTATTCGGGATGAGCAAGATAATATCGAAGAAGATGTAACTGTCTGGCGGTTGGTAAACAGCGAAAGTCAATTTATAAACTATTTTGAAAATAAATTGAAAACTTTATTGGGTAAATAACTATGGACACGATTAATTATCTTATCGACACTTATAATATTCCTGTTTTGACAGCCTTTCTTATTGGTATCTTAACTTCCATTAGCCCTTGTCCTTTGGCAACCAACATTACCGCCATTGCCTACATTTCCAAAGATATTAAGACACCACGCCATACGCTTTTGAATGGCTTGTTTTATACGCTTGGTCGAGGTATCACTTATACAATTCTAGCAACTTTAATTTACTTTGGTTTATCTTCATTTCAGATATCACGTATTTTTCAAGGTTGGGGAGATAAGGTTTTAGGGGTGGTTTTGATTCTAATTGGACTGGTTATGTTTGGAGTAATTAAAATTAACTTGCCGAGTAGAGGTAAAAGATTTGAGCAGTTTAAGGAAAAGATTGCCTCAAAAGGATTCTTTGGGGCAATACTTTTAGGTGTCATCTTTGCTTTGGCGTTTTGTCCGTATAGCGGAGTCTTATTTTTCGGCATGCTTATTCCTTTGGTTCTAAAGTCCAATGAAGCTCTACTTTTGCCGTTTCTTTTTGCTCTTGGTACTGGATTGCCAGTCATAATTTTTTCATTCCTCATTGCTTTTAGCATGCAACGAGTCGGTCAGGCTTTCTCTGCTGTACAAAAAATCGAAGCGGTCAGCAGAAAAGTTATTGCCAGTGTTTTTCTATTAACAGGAATTTATTATTTACAGTTTTTAATTAAATGGCTTTTAGCTTAAATGCCAATATATAATTTTGTCTGCCAAAAATGTCAAAATAGCTTTTCTTTAGAGGCTACTTTCGAGGAATATGATAAAAAAGAACCGAAGAAATTTTGTTGTCCGAAATGCGGTTCGAAAAAGATAAAACAAACTTTTGGCAACATATTTTTTGTTAAAAATGGTAGTGGTAAAAACAGCATCCGCTGCAATTGTGGAAGCTAAAAGGAGGCAAGTATGGATAAAAACAGTTTTGAGTATTGGCACGGCATCAAACGCAGTGAAATTGACTGGTGTCCTGTGATTGACGAGGAGAAATGCGTCGGTTGCGGCATCTGTGTTATTACCTGTGGCAGAGGTGTGTATAAATATGATTACGAAAAAAAGAAATCAAAAGTGGTTAATCCCAATAACTGCATGGTCGCCTGCCAAACTTGTGCCAATCTATGTCCGGTAGAGGCGATTAGTTTTACCAAAGAACCGCAAACTACCAGAGATAAGGCCCAATCAATTATTAAAGAAACCGGCGTATTTGCTAATGTAAAAAAGGAACTGGAAGAGAAGAAAGAAAGAATTATCTGGAAAAATATTTTAAGATCACATTTTACCTATCTGATTTTTTATTGGTTGGTATCGGCGCCCTTCTTTGGTATTTTGTGCCATTAGGCACAATCATTGTGTCTTTATTGGTTTTTTAATTATGCAAAAACAAAAAATTATAACAAGCATTTTGGTTTTAGTTATCGTTGGACTTCTTATAATCATTATCCTTGGCAGTAAAAATAAGACTAAGGACACCGCTAGAATGAAAAACGACCAAAGTGTTCCTGAAATAGTTGAAGTTGGTAAGAAAATACCGATTTTCTTCTATGGCAATACCTGTCCGCACTGTAAGGATGTTGAAGAATGGATGGAAAATAATAAAATTAAGGAGAAGATGGAAATTATTAAGAAAGAGGTTTATGACAATAAGGCGAATGCTCAAGAATTGTCTTTAGCCGCTCAAAGTTGCGGCTTAGACACAAACAATATTGGTGTGCCTTTTCTCTATGCCGAAAACAAGTGTTTTATAGGCACACCCGATATTATAAATTATTTATCAGAGAAAGCAGGATTATGAAATTAAAGTTAGTTATTTTATCGGCCTTATTATTTTTAGCTTTTCCGGGAAAAGCCTTAGCGGTCTGTCCTGTTTGCACGGTTGCCGTTGGCGCAGGTTTAGGTCTTTGCCGGTTTTTGGGAATTGACGATACAATCTCCGGGATTTGGATTGGAGGACTGATTTTATCTAGCGGGCTTTGGCTGGCGGACTTTTTAAAAAAGAAAAATTGGCAAATTAAATATTTAGATTTTTGGTCAGTAGCGCTTTTTTCCTTGTTAGTAGTTTTACCTTTGGCAGGGATGGGCTTTATTGGTTTGCCGGCGAATAAGCTTTGGGGAATGGATAAGCTTTTGCTGGGTATGGGAGTGGGAGCGGGAGTTTTTTTGTTGGGAGTTTGGGCAGACAAGTTTTTACGCAGGAAAAATAATGGCAAGGTTTATATTTATTATCAAAAGGTTATTTTGCCGGTTTTGTTTTTGACAATTGCCAGTTTTATTTTTTATCTTGTTACCTGTTAACAGAAAAGGAGGGATTTTATGGCTAATCAAGATGACATTCAAAAATTTTTAGAAAAAGTAAAAAAGATGGAAAAAGGAGAAAAACTTGACCTTTCTTCTGATGAAGATTTATCCATTGGCATTATGAACTTGATTTCCATGGAGGAACATTTCTTTTTTACTTACAATAAGACTCAAGACGAGAAATATCTTGACCTTCTTAATGAGGTAAGAGAAATGCGGAAAAGTTTACTTAAAAGAATTATTAAGGATTATGAAGGCGAAATTTGGTGTATCAGTAAACATTTATTAGCTGCTTCAATGCGGTTGATGGAGGTGGGAACTAAAACGCTTACTAAAGGAGAAAAAAAGGCTGCCGAAGATTTATTTCAAAAATCTTATCAGCTTTACAGCTTATTTTGGGGATTAAACTTGGGATTAGTGAAGACCAAAGATACAAAACAATCTGAAACAAGCAAGGTTACGTTTCTCAGCGATAATTCTCGGCCCAAAGCGAAGGGCTCAGTTAATATTTTTGAAAAATTAGGAGAATTGGTGCAAAAGGTGATTGATTGTTGTAAAGAATAAATTAAGGATAATTCTTGATAGTTGTGAAAACTTTGTTTTTAAAATTTACGGCTTTTTACTGATTTGAAAGATATTAAAAAGCCCCGCTTAGGAAACGGGGCTTACAAAGAAAAAAAGGGTTTTTATTTTGATTTTGCCCGGACAGTGATTTTCTTTGGTCTTGCCGCTTCGGCAATTGGCGCTTTTATAGTCACCACGCCATTGCTGACTTCAGCAGAGATTTTATCTCCGTCCACTGCCCTTGGTAGAGTGGTGGTGTAGTCAAAAAAACTGACTCTTTGTTGTCTATAAATGACTTTCTTTTTTTCTTTTTCTTCCTTGGTTTCTTCAGCTTTAGCCTTAATTCTTAAAACCCCATCTTCAAAAGTTACTTCCACCTTCTCTGCTGGAATTCCCGGAACTGCTGCCTTTACGACCACATCCGAATCAGTTTCATAAACATCCAAACCCTCGGTTACCCTAACTTGAGGCCAGGCTTCTTCATCTTCAAAAAAGGAAAGAAAGCGATCAGAAATCCAAGGAGAAAAAGGATTGAATTTGATGATTGCCATGGTTTCTCACCCCCTTTCTTCTGCAGTTTATTTCAAAAACCCTCTTAGCACTCTTATATCACGAGTGCCAATTATTTGTCAAGAGTATTTTTAAAAATAAACAAGAAGTTTAAAAAGAGAATTTTTTCCCATAAAAATAAGCTTGATTTTTATTTTTTTCTGAGGAAAAGATTTAGTTTTGGGATTTTATTTTTTATGATACTATAGATTAAAAGATGGAAAATTTAGGAGAAATTTTACCGCGAATATTCTCACGACCTGAATTTCTTTTACCTTATCTTATTTGGGTGAGTTTCTGGAAGAGTTTAGCCTTATGGAAAGCGGCAGGCAGAAAACAAATCTCATGGTTTGTGATTTTGTTTTTAGTCAACAGCTTAGGGTTGTTGGAACTTGCCTATATTTTCTATCTTTATCGCTGGGATTTAGGCGGTAAAAAAATGCTAAAGTTTTTAAAGAATAAAACTAAATTTTTTAAAATTTTTCCATAAATTTCTTATTTTGTTCTTTAGTCTTGGTTTTGGTGATTCCTCGTAACTAAAAATTTTTAAGCATTTTTTCAGTTTAGTGAGATAAATTAAGCTTGTTAATCATTAATTAAGATTGGAGGTGAGAAGTATGTCAAAAAAAATTTTTACCAGCTTTATTTTGGGAGCTTTGTTTTTAAATTTATTTTTCCCAAAAACAACTTTGGCTTTTTGGCCATTTGGCGGCGGGAATAGTTCAAATTCGAGCTTGCCTCCACTCATTCAAAAAATCATTGATAAGTTTAAACTTAACTCTGATGAGGTTAAGCAAGTCGTTGATGAGGAAAGAACCGAACGCCAAAGAGAAAGACAGGCTAAATATGAGGAATGGCTTGATATTTTAGTCAAAGCGGGCAAAATCAATGAGACACAAAAACAGCTCATTCTCCAGAAACGTGAGGAATTGCAAAATCAGCAACAAACAGCCTGGCAACAAAGAGAAACTCAAAGACAAGCACTGGAAAACTGGGCTAAAGAAAACAATCTTGACCCAGAGTATCTTTTTGGCGGTTTTGGTAGATTTAGCAGGGGCATGAAAGGTTGGTGGCGTTAAAAGCTATCGCTCCCTCTCAAAACAGCGCCCTGGTTCTGCCCGGGCGCTTTTTTTAGCTGCTGGTATTTTTCAAACTTGCTTAAGCCGACGAGGTCACAAGCCAGGCGTCTTAAATTTTTAAATGTTGCTTTTATTTTCCTTTTTTAATGGCTGCCGTTGGGCCTCTTTTATGAATTGCTTAAACCGGCGCTGGCCAGAAATAGGTTGCGGGCAGCCTTAACCTTTACCAAGATTGTGGTAGGATTGTCGTTTGTTTTCTTTACTTTACCCGTTTATCTGTTTTTTAATGTACCTTTGGGTTTACTGCTTTGCTGGTTTGTGACCAGCGCCGTCATCTTTTTTCTGACAGCGATGGTTTTTGTGAAGGTGTTAATAAAGTGAGGTTAAATTTGGATTTTGGAGAAGAGGTAGCTGCCGAGGATCAGAAGAATAAAGGTGGTTATTCCCAAAACCGTAAAATCGGTGACGAGGCCGAAATGGGAAAGACCAATAAGTGTACCTCTTAGACCGTCAACCACAAAACTTAAAGGATTAATCGTGGTAATGAGAGCTAAAATTCCACTTAAGCCTTGCAAAGGAAACATCGCTCCAGAAAGAAAAAAAAAGAGGCATGATTAAAAAATTCATAATCATCTGAAAGCCGTGGATGTCATCCAAGACCGAAGCGATAGCCGTTCCTAGGGCCGTAAAGAGGATTGCCGTTAAAAGCATAATGATTATTGAAAGAAAAAATCCATCAGAAGAGATGGGTTTAAAGCCGGCGATTAAGGAGATGGTAAAAACGATAAGACCTTGAAGGACAGCCACGGTCGCGCCGCCCAAAGTTCGGCCCAGCATAATTTCAAAACGGGAAACCGGCGCCACCAAGGTTTCTTTCAAAAAACCAAATTGTTTATCCCAGATAATCTCGATGCCTGAGAAAACTGAAGTAAAAAGAATACTCATGGCAATCACCCCGGGAGCTAAAAATTCAAGATAGTTTCCCTGCCCCGCCTTTTGGAAAATTGGCCCGAAACCGAAACTCAAGGCAAACAAAAAAAGGATTGGCTGGCCCAGAGAACCAATAATTCTTGAAGGGGAACGCAAATATCTTTTAATTTGTCTTAACCATAAAATATAAATAACGTTGGTCATCTTCCCCTCCAGATTTTCCGGCGCAATCTCAATTGATCTGCGATCGTAGCTTCTTCTTCTCTAATTTGATGACCGGTAAAAATTAAAAATGCTTTTTCTAAAGTTTTTGCTCGGGTTTGACGTTTGAGTTTAGTGGGTGTGCCTTGAGCGACAATTTTGCCATGATCAATTATAGCCACGGTTTGGGCTACCTTTTCCGCTTCCTCGATATACTGGGTGGTAAAGAAAATGGTAATTTGTTCTTTAAGATTGAGATTTTTAAGATATTCCCAAATTTTATTTCTAGTTTGCGGGTCAAGACCAATAGTGGGTTCGTCCAAAAAGAAAATTTTAGGGTGATGGAGCAAGCCTCTGGCGATTTCCAAACGGCGTTTCATGCCTCCGGAAAAGGTTTTCACCAAATGCTGGCGTTTATCCCAAAGTTCCACCAGTGCTAAAAGTTCTTTTGCTCTTTTGTGTCTTAAATTTTTGGGAAGGTTATATAAAATGCCATGGAATTCTAAATTTTCCCAGGCAGTTAATTCATCATCTAGGCTTTGATCCTGAAAGACGATGCCGAAAGAATGACGGACCTGATCTTGCTCCTTAAGAGGATCAAAACCATTAATTTTTATTTCTCCTTGGGTAGGCAAAAGCAGGGTGGTTAGCATTTTTATGGTGGTAGTTTTGCCGGCGCCATTTGGCCCCAAAAAAGCAAAAATTTCACCCTTATTCACCCTAAAAGAAATATCAT